>Ga0134104_1000349_pt1 | contig 55824 bp, 55 predicted proteins | sample 15_3_2metaG_FD_94455 | JGI IMG/M metagenome (GOLD analysis project Ga0134104, IMG submission 94455) | Switchgrass degrading microbial communities from high solid loading bioreactors in New Hampshire, USA - 15_59_3.3_214_A2 metaG | ecosystem: Engineered > Bioreactor > Semi-continuous > Anaerobic...
TGTCTCCAAGAACCAGGTTGTAAAGTCCGCTGTGAATTCTACTCAGTAAAATTCACCTGGTTTTACTCATAATTGATAAGAGTCCTTTACATGTATTGTCACTGTTTACTTTTCAAAGTCCATCCGTTAAAGCATTATTTTATTACTTTAGTACTTCTCGCTATTCGCTCGAAGCAAACAGCTTATTCATAATACCACGTCATTTACTCAGTGTCAACACTTTTTTTAAAATTCTTTCAAGCTTTTTTATAAGCTTGCTTTCCTTTTAATTTATTATGTCGTCCTCAGTAGCGACGGCTTATATATACTAACATAATCTACTTTTTATTGTCAAGGTTAGACTGGTTATTTAATTATGATTTTGGGCAATTATTCGTAAATATATCGCTATTAATTGAATGTTCTAAAAAGTTCTCCAATTTTCGAGTTATTCCTCTAATGCTTTCTGGCCTCTGTTATTTATTTAAGTATAGCATTATGATTCAATCGTTTGTAAGCTTCTTAAGCACAGCCACTCTACTTCCGCATCTGCTGAATTTTAATTGGTCACTAAGTTTTTCTACAATTAGAAGCCCTCTACCATGTTCATTGAGAGTATTATTCTTGCACTCGACATAGTCACTTAATTTTTTTAGGTCTATATCCTGCTTCAACCCCTCTCCCTCATCTTTAACACCGATATAAAGATAAACACCTTTTTCAATCTTTAATATCTTTACAGTTACTATTGCCGTTTTATTATCATCACAATTGTTTCCATGACATATAGCATTTATAATGAGTTCATTAAGTATAACCTTAATTTCAAATAGTGTGTCCTCACTTATGGTTTGAACAGACTGAATATAGCTTATAATAGTTTTTATAAAACAAGCTAATCCTTTTATATCATCCTTAATGGTATAAGTTACGGCTTTCACAATTACACCCACCTAGTTTAGAATATAATATTAATACCCAGCATTAATTTATATAAACAAAGGTAAAGATATTATAAGGCCCATTTCAGCGAAAATTTCAGACTATGATAAATTCCTTAAATCCGAACCTTTTAACGAGGCAAAGGTGCCCATAATGCCTTGGAAACATTATGGACACCTTTGGGATATATTCAACGGCTGAAACCCGAAACAGTGCCCGCTTCTCTCAAAGTAATCCCACAGCTTTCAGAACCTGGACACATTTTACGGTCTAGTTATAATAAATTTCGGAACCGGTCCAGTATCTTCTTCTCCATACGGGATATGTACATTTGTGATACACCGAATTTTTCAGCAATTTGCTTTTGAGTTAAGTTATTGATATACCTTAAAGTTATAAATTCTCTTTCTATATCTCCGAATTGCTTCAGTGCCTTTTCTATAAAGTCTCTGTTTTCAATTTTCTCATAGGTTTTCTCATCATACCCCAATGTATCGCTTAAGTCGGTCTCATTATCCTGGTAAATTGTTTGGTCCAGTGACTTGACAGAATTTGAGCTTCCTGCTTCAAGTACTTCAAGAACAGTTTCAACACTTATTCCCATGTAGGCGGCAATTTCATCTGCCCTCGGGACACGTTTCAATTCCTGGGTTAATTCATCCCTGGCTCTGTTTACTCCCTGTCTCGCTTCGTAAAGTCTCCTGGGTATTTTTATTGACGTACTCTTGTCTCTGAAAAATCTCTTTATCTCACCTAAAATGGTAGGTGTAGCAAAACTTACAAACTTAACACCTTTATCGGGGCTAAATCTGTCCACTGCTTTAATTAAGGCCATACAAGCAACCTGATATATGTCATCGAATTCTACACCTCTATTAATAAATTTTCTGGCAAGATATTCTGCTAAAGGAAGGTATTTTGATACTATCGCATTCCTATAAGTCACGTCTTTAGTATCAATGTAATGTAGGAATAGTTCAGCCTCATTTAATTTTTCAATACTTCTGTTTACCTTTTCCATAAGCTATACTCCAATCTTTTTAGTCATAACTATGGAATTGTTATCACTACATAGCTCTACTGAATCCATTAAAGCCTTCATGATATACAGACCGTATTCATTGTCTATTGAATTGTTAAAACAGTTAAATGGCTTATTTTCACCTGTAAAAGTTATTTCCAGTGTATTTTCTTTAATTGAAAAACATATTCTGTATTGACATATTTCATTAGACTGCTTAGATAAGATAATGTTACAAACCTCAGCAACCGCTACTTTGATGTCTTCTACCTCATCAATGTTAAATCCCATTCTGCTGGCTACACTTGATGCAGTTAGCCTTACTGTGCTCACATATTCTCTTTTTAGAGGTAAAATGAGTATAACGTCATCACAAGCTAAACTATTCATAAGTAATCTCCTTTTCATGATTATTAAAATAGGTACACATATTATGTGTACCCATTTTTTAACTGAAATTAACCTAAAATTAATCAATTATAAATAATTTATCCAGTCCCGTTATTATAAATAACTTCTTTATATTGTCCCTTAAATTGCAGATGTAAATATTGTTATTGTCTTTCCGTATTTCCTTCAAAGCGCCCACCAATATTCCCAGGCCTGTGCTGTCAATGTACGTCAGTTCTTTACAGTCTATAAATAAATCTCCTTTGGAGCACTTAACTAATTCAGTTAGCTCGCTCTTGAAAGTCTGACATGTATAAATATCAATTTCACCGCACAGAGAAACATTAGTCCTGTCACCTATCAGCTCTTTAGTTATCCTGAATTCGCTGCCATCCATGCAATTCCCCCCCTATTAATACTCAATTCTGACCTAAAATCCCATCTTACTAATATACTTTTAAGCCTAGGTCATATTTTGTTTTATATCATTTTGTAAATAGCTTAATTAATTTCAATACTAAATCATAGTTCTTGGGTTGAACACGTACAACCAGGATTTTTTCAGGTCCAATAATATCTATATCTTTAAAGAAATCACTATTTGTTACGTCTATTCCATAAATTTTAGGCTCAGCATCTACGTAAGTTTTTGGCCTTCTCTGAGTATCAGTTGCACTAGATGGTTCTTCCCATTCATCGACAACTCTCAATTTGATAGTTTGATTATCTGAAACATCAATGTTATTATCTTTTATAACCTGGTCAAGGGGCATAAAAGCTCCGTTTTCAGCATATTTATCAAAGGCATATCTATTTACAAGGAACATATCGATGTCAGAAGCAGCCAACAGCACCAATGCTTTCTGTAAATAGGCATAAGTACTCTCATCGGTATACCTGTCCGAAAGGACAACGGTATCCATTGATATCTCTTTTATTTCAGGAACATTTTTGGTTATTTTGTCTTTAAAATTATCCTGAACATCAAAATTGATTTCTCCCATCAATCCTATTGATATATCGGGATCAACCTTGGTAACAATAGAACGTACGGTAAAAAACAGCAAAATAACAACTACAATTCCAATTAGAATATGATATTTGTAATAATGAAAAAAGTTATCTGCTTTTTTCTTGTCAATACCAATCTTCTCAAAGGCTTTATCTGCATAAGTTTCTTTAGTTTCAACTTTTGGTTCTTCAACCTCATAGCCCATTAATATTCTATAAGCATCAGTTGATTTTTGAAACTCTGCCTCTGAAGCTTCATCAAGGGTTCCTTCCATCTTCATGAGCCGATACTTTCTTAGAATAACGTCATACTTCTTCTCTATTTCTTCTTTGGATGAGGCTTTAGTAACTCCCAATATTTTTCTTGCTTCCTGTAAACTATATTTCAAATAACCCCCTCCTATTGCTTCCTAAATATGCAACTGGAAAAGATTTAATCTTTTGGCTTCATAGTCGGGAATAGTAATATATCTCTTATTGAAGCTGAATCAGTCAGCAGTATTATTAATCTGTCAACACCTATACCCAAGCCGCCTGTTGGAGGCATACCATATTCCAGTGCTGTTATAAAATCGTCATCCATCATATTTGCTTCTTCATCACCGGAATCTCTCTTCTTAACCTGGTTAATAAATCTTTCCTTCTGATCTATAGGGTCATTGAGCTCTGAATAAGCATTTCCCATTTCACGACCGGTAATAAAGAACTCAAATCTCTCTGTCAATTCCGGACAATCAGGTTTTCTCTTTGTAAGAGGAGAAACCTCCACGGGATAATCATATATGAAGGTTGGCTGAACAAGATTACTCTCAACAAACTCTTCAAACATAAGATTGAGAATTTCACCACGGGTCATACCTGGCTTAACATATACCTTTTTAGCCTCTGCAGCAGCCTTGGCTTCCTCGTCGGTCTTTATGGTATCAAAATCTACTCCGGTATACTTTTTAACAGCCTCTATCATTGATAATCTATTCCAGGGCGGAGTAAGATCTATTTCCTGTCCCTGATATGTTATCTTAGTAGTACCAAGGGTTTCCAATGCAACTGTGGATACAAGACTTTCAGTGAGCTCCATCATTCCTTTATAGTCAGTATATGCTTCATACACTTCCATCATGGTAAATTCCGGGTTGTGCTTAATGGACATTCCTTCATTTCTGAACATTCTTCCCATTTCATAAACTTTTTCCATGCCGCCTACAATAAGTCTTTTAAGGTACAACTCAGGTGCTATTCTGAGATACATATCAATATCCAGAGTATTGTGATGAGTTATAAAAGGTCTTGCAGCAGCTCCTCCCGGAATAGTGTTCAGCAACGGTGTATCAACTTCAAGGAATCCCCTGTCATCCAGGAACTTTCTTATAGATTTAATTATCTTACTTCTCAAAATAAATGTATTTTTTACTTCAGGATTTACAATAAGGTCAACATATCTTTGTCTGTATCGTAAATCGGTATCTTTCAGGCCATGCCACTTTTCAGGGAGAGGTTGAAGTGATTTGGACAGCAGTGTAATCTCTTTAACTTTTACTGATATCTGTCCCATATGAGTCTTGAAAATCTCACCCTTTACTCCGACAATATCCCCAATGTCATACTTTTTAAACATTTCATAGCTCTCGTCTCCTACTTCGTCCTTTCTGACATAGAGCTGTATTCTGCCATCTCTGTCCTGTATATCACAGAATCCGGCTTTTCCCATACCTCTTTTGGACATAATTCTTCCGGCAATTGAGGTTTCTTGTCCCTCCAACGCTTCAAAATTATCCAATATATATTTTGAGGAATGAATCACATCATATTTTACTATTTTAAAAGGATCTTTTCCTTTCTCCTGTAAATCCTTCAGTTTTGCACGACGTACTCTGAGTATCTCATTTAGGTCCTGCTCATCATTTTGTTGATTACTCTGCAAATTTTCTTCCGACATTTATATCATATCCTCCAGCAATTTCTTTTAATATTTAATATATTATAACACAAGGATGTGTTTAAGGTCTCCACTAAAAGATTTCAACAGGGCAGACAATATCTTCTCATGGCGTGAAACTCCTAAGAGTAACGCCACCTGTGGGAGTGGAGTCAAATCTGTAGCCTTGTTATAAAAAACAGTTTACATCGTTAATGTAAACTGTCAGTATAATTATATATTAGTTTAGCTTTCAGTGGCAACAAATAATTGTAACATTACTTCCAGCTACTTTGATATTTCAAGTATCTTAAACTTAATAGCTCCATCAGGAACCTGCACTTCGACTATATCGCCTACTTTATGACCTATTAATGCCGCACCGACAGGTGATTCATTTGAGATTTTTGACTTCAGTGGATTAGCTTCTGTAGATCCTACAATTAAATACTCAACTTCTTCTTCAAATTCTAAATCAAAGAGTTTAACTTTTGCTCCAAGGCTTACAACATCAGTTTGAACATCGTCCTCATCGATTAAGCGAGCATTTTTAAGCATTGTTTCAAGCTGAACAATTCTACCTTCAACCTGAGCCTGCTCATTTTTCGCTTCATCATATTCCGAGTTTTCTGATATATCTCCAAAAGAAAGCGCCTGTTTGATTCTCTCGGCAACTTCCTTCCTTTTTGTTCCTCTAAGATATTCCAATTCTTCTTCTAACTTTTTCAAACCTTCGTAAGTTAATACGATTTCTTTTGCTGACATTTGAAGCCCTCTCCTTTACTGTTAATTTTTTCTGCTAACCCTTATACAATTTAAGAGTATTCTGTCTCTTATCCTTATAATTATGCTGTAATATTTAATTACTTTACATATATAGAAAAAATTCAAGCCTTAGGTCAGCTGTATTGCTAACTAATTATAAATTACATATATAATAATGTCAAGAATCAAACTCCAGCAATTTACAGTATGCCTAAGTATTTACAGCAGGACTGGGCTTGCATATTCATTACAACGTAGAATGTGGTTTTATTCAGTAAATTTCATATGCCTACGTTTTATTGACATATGCAGTTTTTACATTTGACCTGCTATAAAATTAATTGTATCACGATGAAGACAATTCCTTATCCTTTAAGATAACATCATGAGCTCCGCCTTCCTTGATGCTTGTAGCTGAAACAAGAGTAATTCGGGCTTTTTTCTGAAGTTCCGAAACTGATAAGGCACCGCAGTTGCACATTGTTGATTTTATCTTGTATATTGTAGTATCCAGATTGTCTTTTAGCTTACCGGCATATGGTACATATGAATCGACACCTTCCTCAAAGCTCAGCTTGGATTCTCCACCCATGTCATATCTCTGCCAGTTTCTTGCACGGTTTGAGCCTTCACCCCAATATTCCTTAACGAAATTTCCACCCACTTTAATTTTTCTGGTTGGACTTTCATCAAATCTGGCAAAATATCTTCCAAGCATTACAAAATCTGCTCCCATAGCCAAGGCTAATACTATATGGTAATCATGGACAATACCACCATCAGAACATATTGGAATATAGGTTCCGGTTTCCTTTAAATATTCATCCCTGGCAGCTGACACCTCTATTACGGCTGATGCCTGTCCTCTGCCAATACCCTTCTGCTCTCTGGTGATACAGATGGAGCCGCCGCCAATACCAACCTTTATAAAATCCGCTCCGGCATCTGCAAGGTATCTGAAACCTTCCCTATCAACTACATTTCCTGCTCCAACCTTTACTTCACCGTTGTAGGTCTCTTTAATCCATTTTATTGTATCTGACTGCCATTCACTATATCCATCAGATGAATCAATACATAACAAGTCGACTCCTGCTTCAACCAATGCAGGCACTCTTTCCTTATAATCACGAGTATTTATACCTGCACCTACAATAAGCCTTTTATTTTTATCTAATAATTCATTTGGGTTTTCCTTGTGGCTGTCATAGTCTTTTCTGAAAACCAGATATACAAGTCTTTGACTGCTATCTATTATGGGGAGACAGTTCAATTTATGCTCCCAAATCATGTCATTTGCCTCTTTAAGTGTTATGCCTTCCTGTGCATAAATCAGTTGAGAAAAGGGAGTCATAAACTCATGAATTTTTTGATCCAATGAAGCTCTGCTTAGCCTATAGTCCCTGCTTGTAACTATCCCCATAAGCTTTCCTGTTGGTGTACCATCATCTGTTATTGCTACAGTTGAATGCCCTGTTCTTTCTTTTAAATTTATTACATCTCTTAATGTATTATCAGGTCTTAAATTACTGTCACTTACAACAAATCCGGCTTTATACTTCTTTACTTTTCTGACCATTTCAGCTTGGTTTTCTATACTTTGAGAGCCAAAAATAAATGAAATACCTCCGCATTTTGCAAGAGCAATTGCCATGTTGTTATCTGAAACAGACTGCATTATTGCTGATGCAACCGGAATATTTAACTGTAATCCTGGTTTCTCCCCAAACTTATATTTTACCAGTGGTGTTTTTAAATTCACATTCTCAGGTATACACTCTTTTGTTGTTAAATTGGGAATAAGAAGATACTCACTGAATGTTCTTGATGGTTCACTATAATAATAAGCCATTTTTTTGCAACTCCTCCTCGACCGATTCTTAATATTAATTTATATAAAATTTGTAAATACCAGAATATGTTTATAACTGCTTCGGGTATTATATTTTTCATTATTTAAAAGGCAAATGGCCTTCAATATTACGCCATCTGCCTTATTATCAGCCATTAAGTTTATTCAAATACTTTCCTTGGAATATATTTTTTAAAGGACTCAACCATTTTGGGATGGGGTTCAAAGAATACAAGAACCTTTTCTCCTCCGTCCTTAGCAGAAACAAGGAAGTACACATCCTGAGAATCCATGCTTGTAACAGCGTTTATACGCTTCTTAATATTATCATAGCTATTGTTATACTGGCCGCTGGTCATTTTCGCAATAATTTCAAAGTCCTGACAGCTGCCTGTGAAAATTCTCTTCCTTTTTCTTTGTGCGATAATCATATCTATGTCAAGATCACCATTAGTAACTATATACTCATATTCAATATTTCTATTTCTAACTAAAATATAAGCGATATAGCCCACTCCTACAACCAATAAGGGAATTAAAGTCTGTAAGAACGGTAGCATTGTTAAAAATAAAATTAATAATATAGCTGATAAAATAATACTTATGGTAACTAAAGCATCAACGACTGTTTTCTTACGTTTCACTATTTTTTCTAAAAATATATCCAAATAGACCCCTCCTGAGAAGTTATCTTTCACAACTTAAGTATTACTTTATATACTCCATGTTATTTCATGGACATATTTATCAAAGCTTTTTATACATAATAATAAATTAATTAAATAATATCAAGTATTATTTTTACTATTTTTTTAATTATTAAAAGTTTATTCACAAATTATTACCACTTCTAATATTTATTATCCGATTAATTAATGAAAGTTTTCAATAAAAGAAGGTGGCTATAGAGGAATTTAATGTCCTCTGCCACCCTCAATATACTTTTTTGGCTTTTAGTACATGCCACCCATTCCACCTGGCATTCCGCCTGGTGCTGCCGGTGTTTCTGGTTCAGGCTTATCTGTAACCAGACTTTCAGTAGTAAGCACCATGGAAGCTACAGATGCTGCATTTTGAAGTGCAGATCTTGTAACCTTTGCAGGGTCAACTATACCATTTTCAATCATATCAATATATCTTTCATTAAGAGCATCGAAACCAATACCCTTCTTGCTTTCCTTAATCTTGTCAACAATAACTGAACCTTCTAAGCCAGCGTTAGCAGCTATTTGTCTTACTGGTTCTTCAAGTGCTCTTAATATGATCTGAACACCGGTCTTTTCATCGCCAGAAGTAGTTTCAAGTAATTTTGCAACCTCAGGAATTACATTTATCAATGCAGTTCCACCACCTGCTACAATACCTTCTTCAACAGCAGCTCTTGTAGCAGCAAGGGCATCTTCTATTCTTAATTTCTTTTCTTTCATTTCTGTTTCAGTTGCAGCACCAACCTGGATTACTGCTACACCGCCAGAAAGCTTTGCCAGTCTTTCCTGAAGCTTCTCTCTGTCGAAATCTGAAGTAGTATCTTCAATCTGTGATTTGATTGAAGCAATTCTGTTCTTGATTTCCTGCTGGCTTCCTGCACCATCAACAATAATTGTGTTTTCCTTCTGAACTATTACCTGTCTTGCTCTACCAAGCTGAGTCAGCTGAGTTTCCTTAAGTTCGAGACCCAACTCTTCTGTAATAACTTCTCCTCCGGTCAGTATTGCTATATCACGGAGCATTTCTTTTCTTCTGTCACCGAAGCCTGGAGCTTTAACAGCAACACATGTAAATGTACCTCTCAGCTTGTTAACAATAAGAGTTGTAAGAGCTTCACCTTCAACATCTTCAGCAATTATTAACAGCTTCTTGCCCTGTTGAACAATTTGCTCAAGTATTGGGAGAAGGTCTTGTATATTTGACAACTTCTTGTCAGTGATAAGTATATATGGATCATCGAGAACTGCTTCCATCTTCTCGGTATCAGTTACCATGTACGCAGAGAGATATCCTCTGTCAAACTGCATACCTTCAACTACTTCCAGGTTTGTACCCATGGACTTTGATTCTTCAACAGTAATAACACCGTCGTTTGTAACCTTTTCCATAGCATCAGCAATAAGTGCTCCAACTACTTCGTCATTAGCTGAAATAGTAGCAACTCTTGCTATGTCTTCTTTACCTTTTATTTTTCTGCTGTTTTCCTTAATACCTGCAACAGCCACATCAACAGCTTTCTGTAATCCCTTCTTTAATATCATTGGGTTGGCACCAGCAGCTACATTTTTCAAACCTTCTCTGATTATAGCCTGAGCCAGGAGGGTTGCAGTAGTAGTACCGTCACCAGCTACATCATTGGTCTTTGTAGCAACCTCCTTTAACAACTGTGCACCCATATTTTCAAATTTATCTTCGAGTTCTATTTCCTTTGCTATAGTAACACCATCATTTGTAATTAATGGTGCTCCAAATTTTTTATCTAAAACAACATTACGACCTTTAGGTCCAAGAGTTACTTTAACAGTATCTGCTAATTGGTTAACGCCTCTTTCAAGGGCACGTCTAGCTTCTTCACCAAACTTTATTTCCTTTGCCATGTCCTATTGCCTCCTTATATTTGAAACTCAACTTAACTCGCATTTAATTATTCAACCACTGCAAGGATATCGCTCTGCTTAAGTATAGTATATTCCTGCCCGTCGAATTTAACTTCAGTTCCTGCATATTTGCTGGTAAGAACCTTATCTCCTACCTTAACTTCCATTTTAACTTCTTTTCCGTCAACAACAGTTCCAGGACCAACAGCAACAACTTCAGCAACCTGTGGCTTTTCCTTTGCGCTACCTGGCAAAACTATTCCACTCTTGGTAGTCTCTTCGCTCTCAAGCATTTTAATAACTACTCTATCACCTAATGGCTTTATCTTCATTGTTTTACCTCCTCGAAATATTTAACTTTTGTTAGCACTCACTACTATCGAGTGCTAATCACATTTACTATATTATATATAGGATAAAATATAATCAAATATCTTTTTTGAACGAAATTAGCTATTTTTTGCCACATAACCTGTTATTGCTAATAAAACCTAGAGTTTTCTTCCAATTACTCTGTTTTTCATAAATTCATTTGGTTCTAAAATGGTATATTTAATACCCTCACAGCCTCCTTAAATTCTTTAGAAGTGACTTTATATTTTTTTACAATTTCATCATTTTTAATTTCAATATTATATAGTTTGCAATATAGATACTCCAGTACAGCAGAATACTGACTGTAATTGCTTCTATCCAGCCGGACAGGCTCCTTTAAGCCTTTCAGCACTTTACTGAATATCTCAATTATTTCCTTCCTATATAACTTGCTATACATTATTTCCCTGTTCGAGACTGTAAGTTCAATTATAGGAGCATACCTCCCGGGTACCTTTGGTGTGCTTTCAGATATTATTTCAATTAATTTTTGGTACCTACGGGGATGATATCTCAGGTTATCTGTTTCATTATGTAATGAAAAGATCTCTATATATTGTTCCATCAATTTGTCTTTAACTAATTGGCTGTTGCATTTATCGGTTATAAATGTAACCCATTCAATAAATCTGGTATCCTCCTGAAAGGCCGGGACTATAAATTCCTTTAGCTCTTCTGCTTCATTATATCTATCGCTAACCACATTCCCAAGAACTAATATGGACAGTATGAGTCTGTTGCCGAATTCCATTATGTACTTCTCAATGAACTGTACCAGTTCCGATGTCTTATGAAAAATTACAAGTGTCGTTGCAATACAAAGCAGCTCTTCCCTGCTATTGACGGAACGAAAGGGGAGAAGCTCCAGGGCTTGCTTTAATAGAGCTTTCTTTTTTGATTGACTTAGTAAATAAATATAAAGACAATTTCCCCAAATATCACCGCTGTCAATAATATTTACTGTATTGGTCATATATTCTGCCCGGGTAAACAGCTCTTCCTCCATCAGAAGCAAAGTAAGATGATTTCTGGCTTCAATATTCATTGGATTATCAGAAATTGATTTATATAAGTAACTTATTGCTTTCTCATTGTTATTTTGAAGAGAGTATTTTTCAGCTTTTCTCAGATTATTCATAGAACGTTTCAGAAACTTATTATCGTGGGATATATCAGTATAAAGCTTCAAATAAAAGGATAATTCTGATATTTCACTGCTAAATTCTCCATCTGCATCAAAATAAAGATACTTATCGAAATACTCTGCTGCCTTTTCGCTGTTTCCCTCTTCAAAGCTATTGCAACCCAGACCAAAAAAGCAGTCAAACATTGTGGGGTCAAAGTTAATCAGTATATCGTTGAATAACCTGTTTGCTTCTTTTCTCCGCTGAAGCTCACATAAAAAGCAAGCCATATTAAACTTGTACTCACAGTTGTCTGGTTCCAACTCCAGAGCCTTCATCAAGTTCTTATATGCCTCGCTTAGATTCCTTTTGCTTGCTAATCTCAAACCCTTTGAAAAATAGAATTCGGGATTATTTCTGTATTCATTTATTTTTAGTATATTATTTTTCACTTATCTACGTCCCTTTAACTCGTCATATATGTCTTCGAGAGTAACACCTCTCTCAACCATTAAAACCATAAGATGATACATAAGGTCAGATATCTCATATCTTATTTCTTCCTTAGATTTGTTTTTTGCAGCAATTATAACCTCTGCTGTTTCCTCTCCAACCTTTTTTAATATTTTATCCAGGCCCTTTTCAAACAGATAATTGGTGTAAGAGCCTTCCTTCGGATGAATTGTTCTGTCTACAATAACATTATATACCTCTTGAAGTATCCGGGCAGACGCTTTCTCATCATCCTTTGATTCAGCTTCAGACCATGTACCGTTTGTCAGAGTTCTATAAAAGCAGGTCTTATTTCCTGTATGGCAGGCAGCATCAATCTGTTCAACCTCAATAAGTAGTGTATCCCCATCACAGTCCAGTTTTATTGATTTCACAAGCTGAAAATGTCCGGAGGTTTCACCCTTTATCCATAGCTTATTGCGGCTGCGGCTAAAGTATGTTACCTTGCCGGTTTCCAACGTCTTATCAAAGGCTTCTTCATTCATGTAAGCAACCATAAGTACTTCCTTGGTCATATAATCCTGTGTAACTACAGGAACGAGTCCTTTATCATCAAATTTAATTGAATCCTTTATATTTCCCATGAAAACGCCTCCATACATGTTTATTCACTTTATTTGTATAATGTGCAAATTTCATCGGCCTTAACAGGCTGGAAATGAACTTCAGTGAATAAATAAATTATATTCTGGTAATTTTATTTATTTACTATTTATTAATTATAGTCTAGTTTCAACACCATTGCTACTTAAATATCTTTTTAAATCACCAATTTCCATTTCTCTGAAATGAAAAAGTGAAGCAGCCAGTACTGCATCAGCCTTTCCTTCTATCAACGCTTCCTTGAAATGTTCCAGCTTCCCGGCCCCCCCTGAAGCTATGACCGGAATTTTTACATTTTCTGAGATGGTTCTGGTCAGCTCTATATCATAGCCGTCCTTGGTACCGTCCTTGTCCATACTTGTTAAAAGAATTTCTCCTGCTCCCAGCTTTTCGGCTTCAATAGCCCATTCAACGGCATCCTTTCCGGTATTAACTCTGCCTCCGTTTAAATAGGCGTCCCAACCGGAACCATCAGGCCGAGCCTTGGCATCTATGGCAAGTACCACACACTGACTGCCGAATTTCCATGCAGCCTCTGATATTAGTTCAGGTCTTTTATGTGCTGCAGAATTAACTCCTACCTTATCGGCTCCAGCCTTGAGTATTTGCCTGAAATCTTCAACTGTTCTGATGCCTCCTCCCACAGTAAACGGGATAAACACCTGCTCCGCCACTCGGCTTACCACATCTACCATTATATTTCTGGCGTCAGAGGATGCTGTAATATCCAGAAATACAAGCTCATCAGCTCCAGCCCTGTCATAGAAGGCTGCCGCTTCAACCGGGTCTCCTGCATCTATAATATTAACAAACTGAACACCTTTTACAACTCTTCCTGCATGTACATCCAAGCAAGGAATAATTCTCTTTGTAAGCATACAACACTCCGATCTACGCATTTAGCGTGTACACCAATAGTATGAAAAACTAATGTGAACTAATGTAACTTAATGTATTACAATGATGTGATTACAATTTAAATTGCCATTAATGCAGACTTTAAATCCACATCTCCTGTATATAAGGCCTTACCTACAATAACTCCTCTTACACCTGTAGTCTTAAGGTCGGTTATATCCTTTAAGCAGCTGACACCACCAGAAGCTATTACTTCAATACCCACAGCCTTTGACATCTCACTCATGGCTGCAAGGTTAGGGCCTTTTAACATGCCATCTCTTGAAATATCGGTATAAATAACAGTTTTGACTCCAAGTTCTTCTACTCTTTTGGCAAAAGCTATTGCAGTAAGGTCACTGGTTTGTTCCCAGCCGTGAATGGCAACAAATCCGTCTTTCGCATCTATTCCCACTACTATTTTTTCCTTATACTCCTTTAATGCCTCTTTAAGCATCTCCTGATTATTTACCGCCGAGGTACCAAGTATCACTCTGCTGAGTCCCCCCGATATTAGCTGTTCTATAGTGTCAAGGCTCCTGATTCCTCCGCCTACCTGCACTGGAATTTTAACTGTTTTGGCAATCTGCTTTATAATTTCATGATTCTCAGTATTTCCGGAACGTGCCGCATCAAGGTCAACAACATGCAAATACTGAGCTCCCTGGCTTTCCCATTTAACAGCCATCTCCACAGGGTTATCTCCAAATACTGTTACATCACTGTAGCTTCCCTGCTGAAGCCTTACACATTTTCCATTTATTATATCAATTGCAGGATATATTATCATATACGTCCCTGCCCCCATTCGTATATTTTATTCGCAATGAATTGCTCACAGTGCAGCAAAATTGCCAAGTATTTTAAGACCAACTTCTCCGCTTTTTTCTGGATGAAATTGTGTACCCATGATATTTTCTCTGGCTACTGCCGCATCAAAGGTTATGCCATAATTACAGGTGGCTGCAACATCCTTTGAGTCAGATGCAGCCAAGTAATAGGAATGGACAAAATACACATAACTGTTTTCACTTATTCCGTTAAAAATACCGCTATGCTGCTTTATGCTCAAGCTGTTCCACCCTATGTGAGGAACTTTCAGCCCCATATCCAGAGGGAATTGCCTGACACTGCCTTTAAGTAAGCCGAGGCCGGGAACAATTTCCCCTCCCTCAGTACTGTAATCGAAGAGCAGCTGCATTCCAAGGCAGATTCCCAGCAGGGGTGTACCTTTTTCTGCAACCTCTTTTATTACTGATATCATATTTGTCCTTTCCAGGCTATTCATTGCATCTGCAAAGGCACCCACTCCCGGAAGAACTACCTTATCGGCAGTCAGTATCACTTCTGGGTCAGAGGATATAACAGATTCAACTCCAATAAAACTAAATGCTTTATTTACGCTGGCAAGGTTTCCGACACCGTAATCAATTATAGCAATCATATTAACCTCCCAAGCCGCTTTTGCAGCTTAAGCCCTTTTTTAACTCTGAGTCCAATTCAGTGTTTTGAGGTAATTTAGGATTTCCCGACTACAAAACCACCTCATAAACTTTAAATTAACTAAGTTTCGTAAAAGTCCAGGACAGAAGTTCACCTTGGTTAACTCTTAATTAATCCAATTTGTCAAACTTCTTGCCGGTAATTCTTTCATAAGCTTCAATGTACTTCGCTTCGGTCTTTTTAATAACTTCTTCAGGTAAAGCAGGTGCCGGTGGCCTTTTATCCCAGTCCAGGCTCTCCAGATATTCTCTGAGATACTGCTTGTCAAAGCTCTTCTGAGCTCTGCCCGGCTGGTATTCGTCCATAGCCCAGAATCTTGAAGAATCGGGTGTGAACATTTCGTCTCCAACAACAAGCTCTCCATCGGATAAACCAAATTCAAATTTTGTATCTGCCAGTATTAATCCTTTACTTTCAGCATGCTTACTTGCCTTCCTGTAAAGAGCCAGGCTTACCTCCTTTAGTTTGGTAGCCATTTCGCTGCCAATTTTATCACAAAGTACTTCAAAGGATACATTTATGTCATGCCCTTCAGATTCCTTTGTGGAAGGGGTGAAAATTGGTTCAGGCAGCCTATCTCCCTGTTTGAGACCAGCAGGCAGTTTAATTCCGCAAATGGAGCCGGTCTTCTGATATTCTTTAAGCCCTGAGCCCTCAAGGTAGCCCCTTACTATACATTCAGCCGGCAGCATTTCAATCTTCCTTACAAGCATTGACCTGCCTTCAAGTTCTTCCTTGAATTCAGAAAGTCCTGCAGGGTATTTGCTTACATCTGTAGTAATTACATGATTACCTATTACGTCGCTGGTATAATCAAACCAGAATGCTGATATACTGTTGAGTACCCTTCCCTTGTTAGGTATCAGCTCTGAAAAAACTACGTCAAAGGCTGATATTCTGTCAGTTACCACTATTAGCAGTTCATTTCCCAAGTCATAAACATTTCTAACTTTACCCTTAATAAATAAAGGCAGCTTAATAAAATCAGTGTTGTTAATAAGCATAGTATCCTCCAACTCCATAGCGGCTTTTGCCCTATTACTTTGATTATCTATAATGTATAAAAGTATATATAGTTATAATTTTATAAAAATATCTGTAATCTATAAGAATCCATATGTATATATTATTTTTAGTCTCTTTTACTACAAAGTACCTTTTGTTGACATAACTCCTACTATTCTGGTATCAATTTTTGTAGCTTCATCAAGAGCTCTGCCAAAGGCTTTGAACATAGCTTCAATGATATGATGGCAGTTGCTGCCGTGTAAAAGCTTAATGTGAAGGGTAATACCGGCGTTGAATGCCACAGCTCTGAAGAACTCCTCCACCAGCTGGGTATCCATCTGCCCCACCATTGGCTGAGTCATGACAGCATCAAATACAAGAAAAGGTCTGTCACTTAAATCCAGTGAAACTAAAACCAAAGATTCGTCCATAGGAACAAAAGCGGTACCATATCGTTTTATTGATTTCTTATCTCCCAGGGCCTGTCGTATTGCCAGTCCAAGTGCTATTCCGGTATCTTCCACCGTATGATGGGCATCAACATGCAAATCTCCGTTTACTTCAAATGAAGCATCCATTAATCCATGTTTAGTAAACAGCGTAAGCATATGGTCAAAAAAACCTATTCCGGTATTGGCCGTGCAGTCTCCCTTACCATCAATATTAATATGAAGCTTAATCTGGGTTTCTTTTGTATTTCTGTTAACAAAACCTTCTCTCAAAAGGTATCCCCCCGTTCATACCTATCCTTTGATCAGAATAGTATATAATTCCGAACTATTTTTTATATTTTTAATAAAATGTTCGCATTTAATTATAGCAGATAGCTGCCAGTTCTTCAAGCAGAATGGTATTTTGCTGCGGAGTCCCTACACTTATCCTCATACAGTCCTTCAATAAGGGTGATGAACCAAAAATTCTCAGAAAAATACCTTTTTCACACAATTTATTATAGACTTCCCTGCAATTTTCAACTCTTACCAATACAAAGTTTGAGTGGGATTCGAAAACTTCAATCCCCTGTAATTTTACAAGTTCCTCAGACAAACGTTTTCTTTCTTCCACAAGGGACAAGATGTTTTTTTGAATCTCATCTTTTTCTTCTAAAACCAATAGGGCCGTATATTGTGACAGTGAACTTATATTATAAGGGGGCCGTACTAAATTAACCGCTCTTGTCAGGCTTGTACCTGCTATTGAATAGCCACATCTTATTCCTGCCAGTCCATAAGCCTTTGAGAAGGTTCTCAAAACAATAAGATTTTCATATTTTTTTGTATCGGGTATTACTGTACAGCCGCAAAACTCGGCATATGCTTCATCCACAATAACTACTGAGTTTTTACAGTAGCTTACCACCTCAAGAACATCTTCCTTTGGCATCAGATTTCCTGTGGGGTTGTTGGGATTGCAGATATATATAAGCTTTGGCTTTTCTCTGTCATAAGCCTCCATTATAGCCTGCTTTGAATACTCAAACCTGTTTTCGGGCTCCAGTATGTATCTGACTGGAGTTCCTCCTGCGATAATACAGGAATCGGCATACATTCCGAAGGAAGGAGCAGGACATAATACTTTGTCACCGGGGCCTACAAATACATTGGCCAGCATTTGTATCAACTGGTCGGAACCAGTGCCTACAATTATATTTCTGTAATCCACATCCCAATGTTCTGAAAGAGCTTTCCTGAGCTTTATTGAATCCGTATCGGGATAAAGATTCAGTTCGGGATTTTTTAAAATAAATTCAGCCAGTCTTTGTCTGGCCTTTAATGGCATGTCAAAAGGGCTTTCGTTTGCATCCAGCTTGATTTTATACGGTTGTTGATTTGCGTCATATGGTATAAAAGACCGTATTTCTGGTCTTATTAAATCTTCAATCATAATGCCTCCCATCTGCGCCACAAGGCGTCTGAAAATAGTATCAGAAATCTGCTGGTTCTTTTCCAGCAGCTTAATCACTGAGATAAGCCTGCAGGGGCCAGGTTAGCCGTTAATCCATGAGCTGAAATCCTATGTCCCCATCAGCCGTTAATCTCTGAGGTAAAACTGCAAGGGCTACATTAGCTGTTAATCATTATCAAAAATCCAATGGCCCGTTAGTTACTTTCACTGAGCAAAGTTCCATGACCCAGATAACTCTAGTCGCTGAACAGTAATTCCATGGTTATGTCAGCTGCTTATTATTACTAAGCTGAAGTCCCTTGGCCCCGTTAGCTGCTAATCACTGAAATGAAGTCCTGTGGCCAAGTAGCAGCTGACTACTGAGCCTAAATCCCCATGAAGCCCGTTAGCTGCTAATCACTGAGTAAAATCACAGGAACTTCCTCAGTTGCTAAATCACTAAGTTTCGTCAGGTTTCGGGACAGCTCATTTTCCAAATCTCACCTTAATGGCATTTGCATGAGCATCCAGTTGTTCTGCTTCAGCAAATCTTATTATATCCCCGCTGGTTTTCTCAAGAGCAGTTCTATTATAGTAAATAAGACTGGATTTCTTAAGGAACTGGTCCACGTTAACAGGTGAAGAAAATCTGGCAGTGCCACTGGTTGGCAAAACATGACTGGGTCCTGCCATATAATCTCCAAGGGGCTCAGGAGAGTAGTTTCCCACAAATATAGCCCCGGCGTTTTTAATTCTTCCCAGTAGGCTCATAGGTTCTTCCACACATATTTCCAGGTGCTCAGGAGCTATGCTGTTAGACACTTCAATAGCCCTGTCAATACTTTCAACTAATATGGCATAACCAAAATCTTTAAGGGATTTCTCAGTTATTGAACCCCTGCTTAAGGAGGCAAACTGCTTTTCCAATTGAACCACTACCTGCTCAATAAGCCTGGAATCATTTGTAACAAGCACCGAAGAAGACAATTTGTCGTGCTCAGCCTGTGAAAGCAGATCGGCTGCCACATACTCCGGATTTGCTGTTGAGTCTGCAATGACAAGAATTTCACTGGGACCGGCAAACATGTCTATATCACAATCCCCGTATATAAGACGCTTTGCTGTTGATACATATACATTTCCGGGTCCGCATATTTTATCCACGGCAGGAACAGATTCAGTACCATATGCCATTGCAGCTATAGCCTGAGCTCCGCCCACTCTGAAAACCTTGTCTATTCCGGCTTCCCTGGCTGCAACCAGCATGGCAGGATTAACACTGCCATCCTTTGAGGGCGGTGTACACATAATCATGGTTTCTACTCCGGCAACCTTAGCCGGAACAGCTGTCATAAGCACCGATGATATTAAAGGAGCTGTCCCCCCGGGAACATACAAACCTACCTTCTCCAGGGGTCTTACCAGCTGCCCCAGAACAGTTCCGTCTTCTGCTGGATTTATCCAGCTGTTTTGAAGCTGTTTTTCATGAAAGTTCTTTATATTCTGCTTTGCCCTTCTGATTGTCTCCAACAGTTCAGGATCAATCTTTTTATATGCCTCAGATATTTCTTCTTCCGATACAGTTATTTCCTTTATTTCGGCCTGGTCAAACTTCCTGCTGTAATCTATGAGGGCCTGATCTCCATTCAATCTGACATTTTCAAGAATATCTGCAACAACCTTTATTACACTTGCTCCATCATGAGATTTAGTTCTCTGCTTCAGTTTTATGAATAATTCATTGGCTTTCAGGCCATTATCATCTCTTGTCAGGTCTAAAATATTTATCATATTAACCTCCTTAAGTCTTTACATGACTTTGAGCCTTTTTGCGGCTTTAAAACATCAGCGTTTTAACTGCAGCTGCTCCCGTAATCCATTAATAATCTTCTGGATTCTTTCGTTCTCCATTTTCATGCTCACACGGTTTACAACCATTCTCGCACTGATATGAGCAATGGTATCCAGCACTACAAGTCCATTCTCCTTCAAGGTTCTTCCGCTTTCCACCAGGTCAACTATTACTTCAGATAAACCCACAAGAGGAGCCAGTTCAACCGATCCGTTCAGCTTAATTATTTCAACGCTCTCTCTTCTGGTCTTTTCAAAATAATTCCTGGCAATGTTGGGGTACTTGGTTCCAACTCTTTTTATTGTTAATTCATCCAGTTTTCCCTGAAGCTCAGCTGGTCCTGCCAAAGCCATCTTACAGGCAGCAAAACCCAAATCCAGAACCTCATAAAGGTCCCTGCCTTCTTCAAGGATTGTATCCTTCCCGACAATTCCTATATCTGCAGCACCGTATTCAACATATGTGGGAACATCTGCAGGCTTTGCCAGAAAAAATTTAATCATATTTTTTTCATCTGACAATATAAGCTTTCTTGTGGAGGACTTTAATTCAGAACAATCAATCCCAATGGCTTCAAAAAGCTCCACTGACATCTCTGTAAGTCTTCCTTTAGAAAGTGCAATTGTTAAATACCTCATATTAACCTCCGCAGCAAACCTGTCCAAACACTTCACTCTTTACCTTACACTACTCTCATTAACTACTAAAATAAATTCAAACCGATGTGGTCAGGTTTCCATAATTTTACTACTATACTTTAATTCTTCATATATTATTTACATAGTAAATTCTCAATACTGGTTTCATTTACAGTGTTGTTAACTAAGTCATGTACCTTTATAATACCGCCATCATCAATAAAGATAATGCCTCCTATCTGCTTGGCTCTGGCGTACTCAATGCCTTTTTCAATTCCTTCGCTCACCAGCATTGTTTCAATATTCATATCCTGTTTTCTGAGAGTCTCTGCTATCTCAATAGCCATCTTTCTGTTGGCCTTCTTATAGCAGATTAATGAATCTACACCAGGTCTGTCTTTTGCTAAAAGAGTCTTACCGAGGGCCATCATAAGCATATTGACTCCTATGGAAAAACCTATGGCCGGGCAGTCCTTGCCGAAGGTTGAGGTAAGACTGTCATACCTGCCTCCGGAGAGTATTGGAAAACCAACCCCTGATGTAAAGCCTCTGAAAATTATCCCTGTATCGTAATCCGGCCCTTTAAGCATACCAAGATCAATTGAAATATATTTTGTTAAGCCATAATCCCCAAGAATACTTATTACTTCTTCAATATTTTCAAGGGCAGCAAGACTTCTCTTGTTTTTAGTAATCTTTTTCAGCATTTCAATTACATCCAGCGATCCGAAAAGTCCCGGCAACTTCAGAATCAACTCTTTTATTTCTGCAGGCATATTGTATTGATTTACTATTTCTTCTACGCCCACATAATCTTTTCTATCAATTAGCTTTGATATTTTGGATATGTCCTCTTCAGACAGTCCGGCTTCCTCAGCAAGCCCGTTGAAAAACTCAACCTGACCTATATCTATCTGAAAATTTTCAAGGCCGGCTGCTTTTAATGTGTTAATAGCCAGCGCGATTATCTCGGCATCACTTTCACTGGAGGAATCACCCAAAAGCTCCACACCAACCTGAGTGAACTCATTCTGGCGTCCTCCTCCAACTTCATTGAACCTGAAAACATTACCTATATATGAATACTTTATTGGAAGCTGAACATCACGATTTTTAGTGGCTGTAATTCGGGCAACAGGAACTGTAATATCGGGTCTGAGTACCAATATACGTCCTTTTTGATCAAAGAATTTTACCATTGTCTCCTGGGGAAAGGATTCAATGTCCGTTGAAAAAACGTCATAAAACTCTATAGTAGGTGTTTCAATTTCATAAAAGCCATAGGATCTGAAAGTCTTACGTATGCGGCTTTCCATTTCTCTTTTGGCATAGCATTCATCAAACAGGATATCCTGTACCCCATCAGGAGTATATATTTTCCACTTTGACATATTTACCTCACTAATCAAATAATAAATATATTATATTTTATAATGTAAAAACATTATGTTATCATTTTCATATTACTTATAATTATATAGTAAAGATATAAAATTATCGTATATTTGCTCTATTATGTATAACACTTTATTGAATTAAAGTGGTAAATCGTTAAATTATAATTATTATAGTTTATTTTATTATATCAGTCAATAGGCATTAATTAAATGATGATAAAATGTAGACGGGAAGTCTTGCTGCTGTTGTCGTAAAGGTGACAACGGCTGATAAGACTAATACTGTTGCTAAATAGCTGAAAAGGTGAACTAACGCATTGCACCCAAATCAATAATAAAGCTGCCGGAATTTATCCCGACAGCCCTCATTGTTTAATTTTCTTCATTACTTTCTTCAATATATTCTTCAACTTTTTTTTCTTCTTTCTTTTCATTGATCTTGTCAATAATACCTGGAACCATATCCACTAGCTTATCAAGTCCCCCGGTTTTCTTTATGGGCAGAAGCTCTACCTTGTCATTCCGGATAACCAGTACTGCAGTTGGAGCGATTCTGGCTCCGGTACCTCCTCCTCCGCCAACACTGCCGCCATTTTTTTCGTCGGTGCCATTTCCGCCTCCAATTCCCATACCAAAGGATAAGTTAATAAACGGTACTATTGTGGTCCCGCCAATTGTTATGGGTTCTCCTACAACAGTTTTTGTTTTTAGAAAGTTTTCCAGCTTGTTAAAAATCACTTCTACATTTTCCTTAAAATCAAAATTTACCATATTCTTAATCTCCTTTATTTTTTAATTTTTTGTTTTTTACATAGGCAGTTCTAAAAGGCTTTGATATCAAAAACTCTATCGCAGCCAGTATCAAATATACTAAATAAAACCGTCCTGCTATGGTTAAAGCACCTTCCAGCTCCTCCTCTTCAAAACTAGTTTGAATACGGACGTTATATTTGTCTGAAATCGCATAACATGTTCCTTGTAGTCCGCACAGAAGACCAGTATACATAGGGTCATCAAAGCCTGCTTTTGCGTTCAGTTCAAATTTTACCGGCTTGCAATGTTTTAGTAGTTTAATAAGACATTGCATTGCTTTTTCCAATACCTGGCGATTAAGATAACTATTCAGTGATCTTCTTGACCTACCCCCTTTCTCCGGTTTATCTTCATGTTTATCTTTATTTTTATGTTTTTCTTCTTTTTCAGGCCGCCTCTTAATATTCCTGTTTATCCCAAATATTCCGACAGCTGATTCAATGTTTTCCGAGTCGTAATTAATCTGTAACTTAACCCCTCCAAACAGCCAGGATACCTGTAATCTAAACCAGATACAATCAAATTTTTCACCGGCGAAGTGGTATCTGTAGGGTATTAATAAAATAGCCAAAAGTACTAATAACAGAATCAGAAGTAATAACAGGAATATCTGACCCAAAATATATAAAATAAGCATTAAAGCCTCCTATTGAAATATTACTTTGAAGCTACAATTTTCCTTAACCCCTTTTTAACTTCTCTGGCTACCCCTTTGGATAAGCTTTTTGAAGCTTTCTTCATTATTTCAGGAGTCTTTTTGGCACCAGGAATTTGTTCAATAAACTTTTTTGATTGCCTAAGGTTATTCAACTGAATCTCAACTACTTTTCTTGCTAAACTCTTTTCTTCTATGCCTAAAACTTTATCAATTAAACCCTCAGATATATCATTGAGTTCCTCCGGATATTCAATCTCATAGTTATTCCTGTTTCCAAGTTCCCAAAAGGTCAGCTTCAACTCTGAAAGTTCTCTCCTGCAAGTCTTGCATACCGTTAAGTGGCTTTCTACAATAAGCTTTTCAAAGGTATCTATTGTACCTTCCAGGTAATCCTGAAGTAATGCAGTGTCCATTTTGTCACACATTTCTTTTTTTAAGTTGTCACCGTCTATGTTCTGAATCATGTTAAACCTCCCAAACGCCCTGTTTAATTAAATTGTCTTTAAGAGTTGCTCTTCCGTTATGTATAAGCGTTTTTACAGTTCCTGCCGGAAGCTTCATTGTTTCAGCTATCTCATCATACTTCATATGCTTCATGTGCCTTAGTAAAATCGCCATACGCTGTTTATCAGGAAGCTTCTGAATGGCAGCCTCCAATGCTTTCTTTGTATCTTTGCAGACAATTGAACCATCAGTTGTAACATTTGAGCTGATAATATCCTGAAGTTCATCTCCATCTTCAGTAGTTTGATTCAGAGAAATGCTTTCCTTACGGTTTCTAAGGAAATTAAGACACCTGTTAACTGTTATTTTCTTTATCCATGGAAGTATTGAATACTGTTCCTTAAAGCTTCCAAAAGCTCTAAATACAGCCATAAAAACCTCCTGGGTAATATCCAGAGCATCCTCCTTGTTTCCTGAATAGTGATAAGCAATTGAGTAGACATATTTTTTGTATCTTTCATAAACAAGTTCCAGACCTCTTCTCTTATTCTTTTTATACTCATGAAATATTTTTAAATCTGAAACCTCCAATTACCTTATCCCCACCTTTTTTCCTGTGCCATACTTATATATACACCATAAAATAAAAAAAGTTTTAGAAATTTGCATTTTTTTCTAAAACTTTTCAAAAACTTATTTTATTTTCATTACTTACTATATTTATTTACTTTTACCTTTTTACTTTATAAATATTGTGCCTTTTATAACTTTTTCAGATTTGCAAGGGAAGCCATTAGCCTTTTCATTCCCGGCCCCTCGAACTGAATCTCCAGCATCTGATCACCATTATCATCAGCTGCTTTGGTTATGGTACCCCTTCCAAATTTTTTGTGTTCCACCTGTTCCCCCACAGCAAAATGCACCGTCCCTGTACCTGAAGATGATGCTGCTGTCATTCCTTTGTTAGTGGACTTCTCGTTAACCTCTTTTCCAATTTTGCTGACAGGGGTAGATCCTTGACCAAAGGCATTGCTGCCATAACCTGAAATTCCTCCGAATCCCCGGGATACAAGGTTTGAGTTAAGTAAATCCTTCAGGGAGCCTGTTCCAACTGCTTTGGATTTGTTTTGAACATTTCCGCCTGAAGCACTGTTCTCCCAAGGAAGCCCTGATGACTCAGGCATATTCCAACCCTTGGACAAACCAGAACTTTGCTTTGAGCCCCAACCAGAATTTGAACCCCAGCTTTGAGTAGAACTCCAACTTTGAGCCGAACTCCAACTTTGAGTTCTTGTCCAACCAGTGTTATCATTTTGCTGCCTGAGGGCACTTACCGATGAACCAGGTGAATACTCAATTAATTCTTCAGGGATTTCAGAAAGAAATCTTGAAGGTTTGTTATAGCTGGAGTTACCAAAGAGAGTCCTGAACCGGGCGTTTGATAAATACAGTTTTTCTCTTGCACGTGTTATACCCACGTAACAAAGCCGCCTTTCCTCCTCCAGTTGCTCAGGTCCCTCTGTAATTGCTCTATAGCCCGGAAAAACGCCTTCCTCCATGCCAGGAATGAATACAACAGGGAATTCAAGGCCTTTGGCGCTGTGCATTGTCATTAACACCACATAGTCCTGTTCCTCTTCCAGATTATCCAGATCGGACACAAGAGATATATGCGCCAGGAACTCCTCCAGACTGTTATCCTCATTTTGCTTTTCAAACTCTAAGGTAACAGATTTCAGTTCCTTTATGTTTTCTATTCTGGATTGTGCCTCTACCGTATTTTCTATTTCATACTCCTTTAGAATTCCTGTATCATCAATTACCATTTCAAGTAATTCTGCAATACCAATATTCTCCTTCATGGTTCTGAACTTCAGAATCATTGTGGCAAAATTGGTCAGCTTATTTTCAGCTCTTTTTAAGGCTGGGTATTCATTGGCTGCTGATATAACAGAAAATATGGAGACTCCACTTTCAAATGCCAGATCTTCGGCTGTTTCTACAGTGGCATCACCTATTCCCCTCTTTGGAACATTAATAATCCTTTTTAAGCTGACATTATCGGCGGGATTTTGTATAAGCCTCAGGTAAGCAATAATATCCTTTATTTCCTTTCTGTCATAGAACTTCTGTCCGCCGATAATTTTATAGGGAATACCTTCCCTCATAAACATTTCTTCAAGCACACGGGACTGAGCATTTATTCTGTAAAGTACTGCGAAATCTTTATATTTTCGCCCCTCTTCTTTTATAAGCCTTTGAATTTCTCTTGCGGTATATAAGGCTTCTTCGTGCTCATTATCGTTTTCACACATCACTATCTTGCTGCCACCAGTATTGTCAGTCCAGAGACGCTTGCTCTTTCTCCCTGTGTTATTTTTTATTACATGGTTTGCTGCATCCAAAATAATTTGAGTGGACCTGTAGTTCTGCTCCAGCTTTACTGTTTTACAGCCCTTAAAGTCCTTTTCAAAGTCCAGAATATTTCTAATATTTGCACCTCTCCAGCTGTATATACCCTGATCGTCATCCCCAACCACACAGAGATTTCCATGGGCTTCTGATAACTTTTTTACCAGCATATATTGTGCAGTATTGGTATCCTGATACTCATCCACCAGTATATATCTGAACTTCCTTTGGTAGAAATTTAAAACCTCTGGATACTCTTTGAACAGCTTAATTGTATACATAATAATATCATCAAAATCCAGAGCATTATTACTCTTAAGCTTTTTTTGATAAAGAGTGTATATTTTAGAGATTTTACCCATACGAAAATCCGATGCATAAAGCTTTTCAAAGTGTTCAGCATCAATAAGCTCATTTTTCTGTTTCCCAATTGTCTCCAGAACAGATTTGGGAGGAAAGTTCTTTTCATTTATGTTCAGTTCCCTGATACATTCTTTTATTACAACCTGTTGATCCTGTGTATCATAAATAACAAAACTCCTGTCATATCCCAGCTTTTCAATATCTCTTCTCAAAATCCTGATGCATATAGAGTGGAAGGTACCTATCCACATGTCATTGCTGAGATCCCCAATGAGGTTGTCAATTCTCTCCTTCATCTCTTTTGCTGCTTTATTTGTAAATGTAATTGCCAATATATTTGATGGAAAAACTCCATGTTCAGTAATCAGGTATGCTATTCTGTTTGTAAGCACTCTTGTCTTTCCCGAGCCTGCTCCTGCCAGTATCAAAAGCGGTCCTTCATTATGAAGCACTGCTGTCTTTTGTTCTTTATTTAACCCTTCTAATAAACTCATTTCAATCCTCCACTAGTATTAAACCCTCACAGGAAATTTGCCTGATAAAGCTGTTTGATTTTGCTCTAACTACCCTTTCTGAGCCATATCTCTGTCATTGTCCGCAAATTCTCCTGTTTGTCAGGGGTGCTGCTGCCCCATATGACAATAAACTTTTCGTTTTTGCCCCATTGTACCCGGGAAGGGATATTCCCTCCCATCAAACGGCAAGTTATAGAAATTTATTATATGGAACTCTCCGGTATAGTTATTTAATCTTAGATATATAACATCATCAACTCATACTAATAAATTTTCAACGACATTAAAAAGAACAACCAAGCAGCTTAGTTGTTCTTTTATTATATTTCATTTTTAATTTCAATACAAGGAAACCAGTTTTCTGTGAACAGCTGCAACGGTATCCTCAATAGAATTATTTGAGCATTCCAGCTTAATATCGGCATATTTCTCATATAGGGGTTCCCTCTCCATGTATAGTCCTTCAAGGGTCTGTCCCTTTTCAAGAACCACTCCTCTTGTTTTTAGATTCTTAAGCCTCCTGTTAACTGTTTCCATATTTATATGAAGATAAATAACAATACCATTTTTCTTAAGATGCTTCATGGCTTTTTCACTGTAAACCGCACTTCCGCCGGTAGCAATAACTGTATTGGTACAGTTAAGAGACAGAATGGTCTTTTCTTCAACCTCAAGAAAAACACCCGGGCCTTCATTATTTAGAATCTCCTGCAGAAGCTTTCCCTGTCGGGTTTGAATCAGAACATCAGTATCAACAAAATTCATACCGAAATTCTTGGCTATTATAACGCCAACAGTGCTTTTTCCGGCACTGGGCATACCAATTAATACAATATTTTTCAAAATCCAGCCCCTTCCATTATATTATTCTTATGGCTAATCAATTTCCTTTAAAAAAGTCTGATCTTATTGCCATATCGGCATACTCTAACCCTTTCAGTATTTCTTCTTTTTTTGCTTCATCTACCCTGCCACGGAATTCACCATTTGATAGTAACACATAGTCCTCTTTTGTATTTAGCAGATTCCTGCCAAACACTGTAGATTCATACTCACTCTCATCGACTCCAAAAAGGTATAATAGAGTAGGCATAAGGTCAATTTGTCCACCTGTAGTATGTATTATCTCCGACTTCTGTCCCTTACTATAAATAATTAAAGGAATTTTTTTATCATTCTCCAGCCACCACTGTTGAGATGGTTGTATACTTTGAATTTCATCATAAAAGTATTTATGTACCGAATCGTGATCTCCGTATATCACCAGCACTGTGTTATCAAGAACTCCCGACTTATCAAGTTCGTCAATAAAGGTTCCTATGCATCTGTCAGTATAATTTATGCTTTGGAAGTACCCCCCTAGTCTGCTGTCAGCCAGTTCTCCTGTCAGCTTCAGCTTTTGATGCCTTAAGGGCATCTCAAAGGGTGAATGACTGCTTAATGTAACCATAAATGTATAAAAAGGGGTTTTCTGATTGATTACAGTGTCCTTTACCTGCCTGAAAAAAGAGCCATCACTTAATCCTAAAAAAATAACTTCATCCATTTCAAAGCTTCTGGAATCGATACACCTCTGAAAACCCATATTCTCCAGAGCCTCCATCCAATTCCAGTATTCCCCTTTATCAGGATGTATTGCCATTGTATTATATCCGTGTTTAGCCATTATAGCCGGCAGTGAATTGTAAGTGGTATATGGAAATCTGAAGAATGTACTGCCCCTTCTAACAGGAAATACTGATGTATTGGTCATCAAGTCAGCATCTGAGCTGGTCCCTTCATTTACTTGTGTATAATAATTATCAAAGTATAAGCTGTTTGATAATAGTTTGTTAAGTGTAGGTGTTATCTCCTGGCCGTCCACTGACTGCCCAATAACGAAATTCTCCAAAGATTCCACCTGTAATATCAGAAGGTTTTTACCCCTATAAATACCTTTATATCTGTTTGGAGGCAAATTTTCATTTTTTGCATTAATCCAGTTCTGGATTGCAGCCCTGTCCTTTTCAGATATGTTGTAAGGTTCAAAATCCGATAAAAACACATAGCAGTCGTATATATGATACCCCATAGGAGAAGTGTTAATTAAGGTCTGAGCAGGATTCCAATGGGTATAAAATATATAATCATTTCTGTTATCACCATATACGTCAATAACTATATGGTTTACAGTAATGTATCCTATCGAAATTACAAAAATAGAAAAAAATGCAATCAATCTGGCCTTAAGGCTTGTATATAACGGAGAAGAATAATATACCAAATTTCTTGTTATGATCAACAGAATTGCAATAATTGGAATATCAAAATAAAAAGCAATGTCACAGGGTCTGAACATAGCAAATATGCTATCCCACAAATTGTTTAGATTTCCCGTTTGACGCAGAAGCTGAGTAGAAAGGAAATTCCCGCTGGCCCGGATATATACGGCATCAAAAGAAAATAAAACCGAGCATAAAAAATTCAGAATTAGTAAAAACCAAAGTCTGCCCTTATTCTTAGCAAGATAGCTAAAAGATAAAAAAATTAATAAAAATGCAACACATATTGACATGTATTTTATGTTTCTCAGTCCCAGCGACATGTCAATTACCGAATGGTTATCGCTGTTTACAAATCCCATAAGAACAATTGATTTTAAAAGCAGCATTCCAAACGTTATGAACATCAGCCACTCCTGAAGCAGGCATCTGGAAAACCCGTCTCTTCTATGCAGGCCTCTTCTACGAGCTACTGTAATACCATAAGACGTTTTCGTCATCATATTTTCTTTTCTCCCATAGAAATATATAGACTAAATCAAATTTGTAGTAATTATATTACTTTACAGGATAAAAAGTCAATTACTGCAGATTTATATATTTCTTTTGGAATGTGTATCATTCCCTCAGCATCGCCGCTCCTACAATTCCTGCATCATTTCCCATTTCAGCCGCCTTTATTTCAGCAATTTTAATATTATGGGCAGGAGCAAAGGTATTTGCTTTTACAAACTCTCTGAGAGGTGCCAGCAGATACTCGCCTTCCTTGCAGACTCCGCCGCCAATAACTATAACTTCCGGCTGAAAACAGTTAATAATATTGGCCAGTCCCGCACCTATATATCTGATGTACTGGTCAACTACATTTACAGCTGCTTCATCCCCCTGCTTTGCGGCATCAAAAGCAGTTTTAGCATCTATTTTATCCAAATCCCCTCCCACAAGCTTATTAATCAGTGAATCGGGATTTTGAGCAGCAGCTGCTTTTGTCTGGTTTATACAGGCTGTTGCGGAGGCATATGTCTCCCAGCATCCTCTTCTGCCGCAATTGCAGGGTTCTCCATTCATTTGAAGCACCATATGTCCAAACTCAGTTGCAGCATTATTAAAGCCACTGAAAATCTTACCATCAATAATTATACCGCTTCCTATTCCTGTACCAATTGTAACAGTTACTGATGTTTTATAACCCTTTGCTGCCCCGGCAACGCTTTCGGCAAATGCTGCAATGTTAGCATCATTATTCACATATACAGGCAGATTTATATATTTCTGTAGTTCCTTTCTCAATGGCACATCCCTAAAATTAATGTTGCTGGCATATACAATTTTTCCTTCACTGCAATCAGGTATTCCGGGGCTACCAACTCCAATGCTGTGAAAATCACTAATATTCATACCCTGGCTGTTTATCAAATCAAATATAAGAGCTGCCATATCCTTTATAATTTCCGGATATTCTCTCTTTCTTAAAGTTGGTACCGAACCCTTTGCGATAATTTTCCCCTCTGAATTAACCAGTCCCGCTGCAATATTGGTACCGCCCAAATCTACTCCTATATAAAACATCTCTACCTCCATATCCCACTTGGGAGCCTTACAAAATGCGTCGTTGATCGTCCCGGTGCTTATTATAGTGACTATATAATTGTGTTCAATTACTCAATAACTAATAATATAATTAAATTAATAATCCAAAGCCATCAAACAAAACCTTTTTAATCATAAAAGCTCCCTTCCTTTTAATATTAAAGGAAAGGAGCTTCTGAACCCAGCTCATAAAAATCTTCTCAACTACTAGAACTCCGGCTCAATCAAACCATAGTTTCCATCTTTACGCTTATAGACAACATTCACCTGTCTGCTGTCTGCATTATAGAACATGAAGAATTCATGCCCCAACAGATTCATTTGAAGTATAGCTTCCTCAACGTCCATGGGTTTAACTGCAAATCTCTTTGATTTAACAATTTTGAACTCTTTCTCTTCTGTTACATCCTCGGAAAATTTAATATTTTCAAACCTGAAATCATGGTCATGGAGCCTTCTTTCCAGTCTGGTTTTGTTCTTTCTGATTTGTCTTTCAAGAAGATCAACTGATTTGTCAATTGACGCGTACATATCTTCATTTGATTCTTCTGCTCTGAATACAATTCCATTAAAAGGTATAGTAACTTCAACAATTTGTCTGTTCTTCTGTACACTCAAAGTTACATGTGCTTCTGTTTCATTTGTAAAAAATTTATCTAGTTTGTTAATTTTCTTTGTTACCCTTTCCTTAAGACCTTCGGTAACATCGATATTTTTTCCTGTAATAATGATTTTCATAATTAACAGCTCCTCTCCGAGTTATTGTGTACAATGATATTTAGAGCATTTGTTTAAATATTACTTGTATTGGTTATAATAATTCTACACTAACAGGACAAAATCCTTCAAAATTTAGCAATGATTTTATATTAACATATCTATATTTTATTTCATCCCTACAAATCAGATATGGCAATTAGTACAACAGTTTTACACACTTCTTCAACAAAACAGGTGTTTTGTGTATAGTTTTCTGTGGATAATGTGTATAACTATGTTTATAACTGCTATCTTCATGAATTTTGCCTGTGGAATATTTTTACCCTTTAAAGAGCACTTCAGATAGTTTATTATTAGTAATTATCATTTTTTTATTAATTATATGCTTTCACCTTTTTTCAAAGAACAATATCAAACAGTGAGAACCTTTATATAACCTAAAACAATATATATTCCCATGCACTAAAAAAAGTAGGTTAACCAAAAAAGTCAGCCTACTTGTAGAATCTCATCTATGAAATGTAATATAATTATTTTTTGCTTGCATAACACTTGCTGCAATACACTGGTTTGTCCAAGTGTGGCTTAAAAGGTACCCTTGTGGTTTGACCGCACTCAGCACAAATGGTATCAAACAACTCTTTTCTTGATGAATGCTCTCTTTTACTTCTGCATGCTTTGCAACGTGCTGGTTCATTCTGAAAACCTTTTTCAGCAAAAAACTCCTGTTCACCGGCTGAAAAAATAAACTCCTCACCACACTCCTTGCAAACCAAGGTTTTGTCATTATACATTGTATCGCCCCTCACTTAACAGGTATTTTAATATTTTACATTATATTACATGTTTTCCCATTATTCAATAATTAATTATTTTTTGTATGTAGTGTATTAACCCGTTAAGAGATCTTCACCTTATTTATTTTCCAGCTTCTAATGACTCCCAAAGCCTGTGGGGATACAAACCTGCCTGAACCATGTCGTTAATAGCCTTTTTAACCATTGGCTTATCCTCCTGATAGGTTACTCCATACCATTTATCAGTGGTGGAAAGTACTCTTACATCAGCTTTACCGGACTTTATCAGGTTATCTATAACAGTAGGGAGAAAAAACTCTGCTTTTAAAATATTACTGCTATTGTTTTCAAGGAATATAGGGAACTGCTCCTCAAGCTCATCAAACAAGCTTGTATTAAAGCCCCAGGTGTTCATTGAAACAATGCTCCCCTTAGGTATTGTAATCCAGTTTCTGTCATCCTCGGTATATTTCGATTCTTCCCCAAACTTCACTATTTTTGTCCTCTCCTGTATATCTGCCAGGTTGCCCTGAGAGTCAACAGTACATACTCCTCTCGCGACATGTCCGTTTTCTGTCAGTGTATTCTCCAGTATAAACCCTACCATACAGTATTTATATTTGTCTGAAGTATCCTTACTGTTTGCAAGGAAGTCATTAAGCAGCTTATATGTATTGGCACCATAAAAATCATCAGCATTTATTACTGCAAAAGGAGTTTTCACTGCTGTTTTAGCACTTAGAACTGCATGTCCTGTCCCCCAGGGCTTAACCCTGCCCTCAGGAACAGAAAAACCTTTTGGTAAGTTATCCATCTGCTGATAAACATATTCAACATCTATTAAACCCTCAATTTTCCTGCCTATTACTTCCCTGAAGGTTTCTTCAATTTCTTTTTTTATTACAAATACAACTTTGCTAAAGCCGGCTTTTATGGCATCATAAATGGAGTATTCAATAATTATTTCTCCATTTGGGCCAACAGGATCTATCTGTTTCAAACCACCATATCTGCTTCCCATTCCGGCTGCCATTATTACTAAAGTAGTTTCATTTTGCATAAATATAACTCCTTATTTTTTAGAATTATTAATTCATTTAGCAGCTAATTTTTATTTAGCTATTTATATCCCTCAGGATTTTGTGACTGCCATCTCCATGAATCTCTGCACATATCATCTATATCTCTTTCGGCAACCCATCCCAACTCAGTTTGTGCCCTGTCTGTTTTTGCATAGCAGGCTGCTATATCCCCAGGCCTTCTTTCAACAAATTTATATGGAATGTCTTTGCCGCATGCTTTAGAAAATGCTTTTATAACTTCAAGCACAGAATATCCTTTACCTGTACCCAGATTGTATGGCCTTATCCCGATGTGCTCTTTTGCCAGTTTTTCAATTGCCTTTACATGGCCTTTGGCCAAATCCACAACGTGAATATAATCTCTTACTCCTGTTCCGTCAACCGTTGGGTAGTCGTTTCCGAATACTTTTACCTCTTTAAGCTTACCCACCGCAACCTGTGCTATGTAAGGTACCAGATTATTAGGAATTCCATTGGGGTCCTCTCCTATAAGGCCGCTGCTGTGAGCCCCTATGGGGTTGAAGTATCTCAGAAGCGCTATATTCCAGGTATTATCGGAGCGATGCAGATCCCGCAGTATTTCTTCAATCATAAGTTTTGTACGGCCATATGGATTTGTTGCTGAAAGGGCGAAATCCTCAGAAATGGGAACATTTACAGGATCTCCATAAACAGTAGCTGATGAGCTGAATACTAAATTTTTAACCTGATATTTTTGCATCAATTCCAATAGAATTAGTGTCCCCGTCAGGTTGTTAAGGTAATATTTCAAAGGTATTGATACCGATTCACCCACGGCCTTAAGACCTGCAAAATGAACAACGAAATCTATTCTTTCATTTTCAAAAACACTTTCCAGTGCTGTTCTGTCAAGTATATCTATCCTGTAGAATTTTACTTCCTTTCCACTGATCTGCTTTACTCTGTCAACAGCTGTTTCCTTGCTGTTAACCAAATTATCAACAATAACCACCTCATAACCTGCAGACATCAGTTCCAGACAGGTATGAGTGCCTATGTATCCGGCTCCGCCGGTGACCAGTACTGCCATATTAACCTCCTAACCCCTTTAGGGCTTTGAGCCGCAACAGCGGCTATAAATGTAAGCGTTTTATGCATACTCAAATAGTACATTTTTTTGGATTATGCTGTAAATATTGTATACAAAATAATAAAATAAAACAACCTTTAGAAATATTATCCATGTAAGTTATTATTTATTGATAATATTTATTCAGCTGCTTTAATACCTCATCCAGTTGATTTTTATTATCGGTACGAAGCATTGGCTCGAATAAATCACCCTTCTGTTCCAGTCGTGCTGCTATATTCTTTAGTGTAAACATCTCAGGACGTATTTTCCCCAGTTCATTCCATTCAATAGGTGTGGAAACTGCAGCGCTTTTCACCGCTCTGGCCGAATAGACTGTAATCATACTTTTTCCATGCCACATCTGAAGCCAGTCAAAATATACCTTTCCTTCCCGGTTCTTTTTCATTCTTTCAATGGTAACCTTATTGCCGAGTTTATGGGTAAAGTATTCTGCAAAGAACTGGTTAAGGGTTCTGGCTGTATCATAATTATACTTTGCTCCGGTAGGAATAAAAATCTGAAGTCCGGTAGCACCTGATGTTTTAATGAACCCTGTAATGCCAAGAGCTATCAGTGTTTGATGAATTTTATCAGCTATTTCGGCAACCTCATCAAAAGTGTTTGAATCTTCAGGATCAAGATCAAACACAAGGCTCGAAGGGTTATCCGGCCTGTCATATACATTGAAGCTAGTATGAAATTCAAGTGCAGCCTGTGTACACAGCCAAATCAAAGTAGCTGCAGTATTAAGGACAATATAGTTTTTATCATGAAAATTGACTGTTTGTACCCATTCAGGTGTATTAGCCGGCTTTTCTTTTTGATAAAAGCTTTTGTCTCCTATTCCGTGGGGATACCTTATACAGGTCAGCATTCTGTTTTTAGCATGTCGTATTATATAGGGTGCAAGTATTGTCATTGTTTCAATATATTGAAGTTTTGTAATTTTAGCCTCTGGCCATAACGGCTTGTCCGGATTAGTCACATTAATTATTTTATTTTCAATTTCTACTTTTATATCAGCTATTGTTTTCACTAGTCTGTCAGCACCTTTCCATTTGCCTCTGTAATGGGTATATTTGTAAAGCCAAGTATTTTGGGATGACGAAAAACCCCGTCATTGGAGAGTTCCAGAAAACTAACCCAGCAGGTTATTGCAGGAACTGTCCATGTAAGTTCAGCTTTCAACCTTTTAATATCTTCAATGTCTTTCATCTCAAAGGGACACTCTTCCTGAATAATGTCGTTTTTATACTGCCTGAGGAGCAGTAAATCTGAGTCCCTCAGCCCAAGAGAGGCTCTTCCCATGTAAACAAGTTTTGAACTCTTCTCATTTCTCACCCCCATCAACAGAGAATTGGGCAAATTATCCTTCCAAATGATGCCTCCAATTATGCAAAGCATTTTTTTTGTAAATTTTGTTTTAAACCATTCCTCATGCTTTTTTCCTGGTAAATACAAGCTATTTAGTTTTTTTGATACTATGCCCTCCATGTTCCTCTGCTTCATTGTTTCATACAGTTTCTCTCCATCTTCATATACCTGGGATATGCTAAAGGTTTCACTTGCAGCGGTCAGAGGTGATATCACCTGTTCAAGAATCTTTTTTCTTTCAAATAGCGGCCTGTTTGTAAGCAGTTGACCATTGTTCATTAATATATCAAACATAATATAATTAACAGGGTAATTCCTAAGATAATACTGAAGATTGCGTTTACTCTTCACAGTTTCTCTGACCAGAACATTATGAAAACTTGGCTGACCGGCATCATCCAGAACCACAAGCTCCCCATCCAGAACAACCTCCCGACTTCCCAGTTCTTTTTCCAGAAGATTTAATTCAGGGTAAAATCCTGTTCTTTCATTGCCCCTCTTAGTAAATATTCTCATAGTTCCGCCCCGGAGATAAACCATTCCTCTTATACCGTCCCATTTAATCTCATGGATAAATTCTTTTTCTTTCTTAACATGAGAAACACTGACAGGTTCCATGGGAGTAATCAGGTTCATGATTTTATGGGTTCCTTTACTTTATCTGCTTTTGCTGCTTTAGCTTTTTTATCTGGTTTGCCGGAATCTTCTTTTTTCTTTCTCCGACCGGCAGAGGATTTTTTACTCTCCTGATCTTCACTTCCATCAGAAATATAAGCAGATTCATCAGTTTGAGCTTTTTCTTCAGTTAATTTTCCTGATTTGTTCCCCTTTGACAATTGTATACTTTGCTTCAAAGCCTCCATCAGGCTGACTATATTCTCCTTATCTGTTTCCTTCTTGACAACATAGTCCTTACCAGCAATTTTAGCATTAATTTTTTCAAGAAGTCTTTCCCGGTACGTGTCACTGTACTTTGTCGGATCAAAAACGGTAGTAAGATTATCAATCAGTTGGGTAGCCATATCAAGTTCAGCCCTGGTAACCTGAATATTCTCGGGCACACCTGGCACCTGTTTTGAATCTCTCACTTCATCAGGATAGAATATGGTTTCCAGAACCAATACGTTCTTATATACTCTTATAACTGCAAGTGATTCACGATCTCTGATTGTTATCTTGGCCACAGCAATCCGCTGCTTTCCGCTGAGAGCTTCCCTCAGAAGTGTATATGCTTTCCCGCCGGTTTCCTGAGGACCTAAAAAATAGGTTTTATCAAAATAAATTGGGTCCACCTCTTCCAACTTTACAAAGTCAAGTATTTCAACTGCCTTCTCACTCTTTACCTCTATAGAATCAAAATCTTCCTCAGTAAGAATTACAAACTTGCCTGGTTCATATTCATAGCCCTTTACAATATCCTCTGGCAGAACATCCTTATTGCATGCAGGACAGGTCTTTTTATACTTTACCGGGGTATGGCATTCTTTATGAATATATTTAAATCTAATATCCTTGTCCTCTGTTGCGGTATACATTTTAACCGGAATATTAACCAATCCGAAACTTATTGAGCCCTTCCATACAGTATGCATAGAACCCTCCTTCTTAACTCTGTTATCAGTATTTTCCGTCTAAATAAATTAATTATTCACATTATCATTAACTTAAGATTCTACATAAAGTAAGTGTATGTTATAATTTATTAATAACTCATTTATATGCCTTCAATTTATATGCTTTCAATTTGGCTATAAAAATAACCTTGGAAGGAGTTGTTAAGATGCCCTTTTATGATCTTAAATGTTCAAAATGCGGAAATGAGTTCAATGTGATGGCTTCCATGAGCCAGCGTGAAAATAATCAGATAAATTGTCCTCATTGTGGGAACAACCAATTGGAAACTGTATTTAAGAATGTAAATATCATACAGTCAAGAAAATCTGACAGAGGGGATTGCCCTAACAGACACGTTTGCGGCAGCTGCTGCAGTCACTAAATAAATAAGGGTTCAAAAAAACAAGGTATCTTTCAGGATTTTAAATCCATAATGAGATACCTTGATCCTTTATTGACGGAAATCAAAATAATATTTTATTCTAAGAGCTCGGTTTCCATATCAATATCAGAGTTTGTTTTCTGATCCTTTTCAGGTTCTGATTTTATTTGATTGTCATTGGATTTGATATTATTCTGGTTGCTGTTATCCTTGGTATTGCTGTCTTTGTTTGATTTGCTTTTATCAATATTATCTTTATTTAAATTATCCGAATTATTGTTGTCTTTTATCTGGTTATTTTTATTTGTGTTATCCTTTGAAACTTCTTCCTCAAGCTTGATTACATCCTGTTGTTCAGGCTCAGATGAGTTCAGATATGCCGATCTGGGGAAGGTCATATCCAGCTGATAGCTGCCTTTAAACTCCTTCCTTACCTTACCATCAATCTTAAACTGTACTGATTTTATATCTTTTAGTTCTGTTAAAGTGTTTACAATTGAATACAGTGTCAGCTGTTCGTTTTTCTTTCCTCCCTTGTGCTTTTCAACAAACTCTTTACTAAGGTCTACTATAGCAATACCGTCTTTTATGGTAACTGTTGAGTTAACCTTTGTCCCCTGGGGTATTGTAGGCTGAAGCAAACTTCCCTTGGCCGGTCCGTTTATCAGCTCATTTACAAGAACCGTCGCAAGGTTCTCTGTCCCTTTGGCTACTTCTGCATTATCAATATACCTGGTTTCAGGTGCCAGTTTTCCCTGATCATTTATAAAATACAATTTATATGGGGTTTTATCTTTCAACTCACTCCCCTGACTTTCACCAATAGAAACACTGCTGGCAGGATTTAATTCATCATTATCGGAAGTATTGTCCTCTGAACCGCAGCCGATAGACAAAGTCATTACAAATGCACACACCAATAGTAAACTAAAGAATTTTCGCATCTCCTTGACACCTCACATAAAATGTTATAAGAAATATATGAATATTCATTCTTACACAACTATTTCTATGCCCAAGCTTTATTAAGTATTCTAACTTGTCAGATTTTTTCCAATTTTTAATACTTGCCAACCAAAAGAAATATATAAAAAAAAAGCTATCCCAAAAGGAATAACTTTTTGTGCTCAACACTTTCTCTATTAATTTTTCATTACTATTTCTAAAGGAAAACACAATGACATTGCAGTGCCTCTGTTTATCTTGCTGTCTATCCTCAAATAACCATTATGTGAACTCATCACTTTATAGCAATAACTTAAACCCAATCCGAAATTATTTTTGCCTTTCTTGGTAGAATAAAAAGGTGTAATCACCTTCTCCGTTGCCTTCTTCGGTATACCGATACCATTGTCCACCACAGATATACTGAATTTTCCGTCTTTGAAGGCAGAATCCACATAAATCAGCCCTTCTTTATCGGCATCAATAGCTTCTATGGCATTTAACAGAAGATTACGAAGCACCTCACCTATATGTACTGCATCAATCAATAAACAGATATCATCCTTTATCCTGTTCTCGATTTTAATACACTTTCCCGCAGTTACCGGAAGAACCTGATTGATGGCCTTATCAACCAGAATTTTCAGAAAATTCGGTTCCAGATCTATTTTCATTGTTCTGAACTTATTAATACGTTGAGCGAACTCCATCAAGTTATTGCAGGATTCCTTTATAACAGATAGCTTTCTATCGGTCCCCTGACTTACATTATCAACAGATCTTATGGTGTCAACACATAAACTGATAGTTGATACTTCGTTTTTAATAGCATGGGACACCATACTCATACCGTTAATCATTGTGTCTATAGTCTCATCAAGATTGAGCCTTTCCACTTTAAGTCTGACCCCAAGAATTCCATGCCTTATAGCAAGATATACAAAGATAATAAACTGGAACAGTATAAGCCAGATATTCAGATACCACACTTCATTATACCCCATGGCCACCGACAAATAGCTGGTCCACATAATAGCCAGGGAAGTAGGTATTGCAAAGTAGCTGGTAATTATTTTATTATATCGTTTTTGAGGATTCTTTTCTTTAATTATGCTGATAACTAATATGACTATAAAGGCTATAGTATAAGCAACTACCCAGGCAGAAAGAACTTTATAGTTCGGATCAAAATCAGGCCGTAAAGGATATAGAACATACATAGTAATACTGGGAAGTGATAACAGCAATATTATATTTCTTTTGGTGCTTTTCTTGAGGTTAAAGTCTAAAAAGTTAGTAAAATACAATACAAATCCAATTAAAGCATAGGTAGCTAAATAATGATGTAAAACATTAGCTATTCCTTTTCCTAATTCACATATAAAAATAAGGCGGCTATTATTTAAGCCCTCTACAAAGGGTATTATATTGTCATTAAATATAACTGCAACTCCACCAAACCCGTTCAAAAATAAGCAGGCACCTGCCCACCATGCCCAGGGTGTTTTGGGGTTAGCATATATCAACAGAATTGCAATAATCCATAATAAAACAAAAATAGCAAACATGATTCTTCCTCGGTAAGGATTTTGAATTGCAGTATAAAGGTGGTCATATTTTAACATAAATACAAGGTTTCTTCAACAATATATCAACCTCCATATTCATTAAAATTATTTATTTAATGGGTAACAACTTTTATTTCAACATCATAGTATGCAATATCTTAAATATTTTTTTGGAGGTAAAGTTATGGGATGTTTCGGTGGACACAGTAACGGTTTTGGATGTGAATGGCTTATAATTTTAGCCATCCTCTTCTTCCTCTGCTGCAATAACGGAGACGAATTATCAGATCTGTTCGACGACTGTACATTAGTATGGATTGCAATAATACTCTTATTATTGTTCATCTGTGGCAGTGATAGTTGCGACAATGACTGCTAAAAAAGTGTCAGTCAACCTTACATGTGTTTAAATAGAAGCTTGGGTTTTTATCCAAGCTTCTATTTAAAATTATGAAAATTAGTTTTTACATAATAGGCTTGTCAACATGCATACACTGTAATAGCTAATATATTATTTTCAAAGGGAAGCTAATACTTCTCTCTAATATTGGTCAAAAATATTTTGTGGTTGCCAATTTGGCTCGGGGAGGTTAATATGGGTGAAAATTCACTAAGCAAAAAATTACAGGAACTATTATCAGATAAAATGGTTCAGAAAAAGGTTAATCAGGCCATAGACATGCTTAAGAAGGAAAGCAATGAAGAGCTGGCAAAAAGACTTGAAAAAATTGATAAAAATGAATTAATGGAAAAAATAAACGAGTTTGATGAGGAAAAAATAAATAGTCTGAAGATAGATAAAGAAGAAATAAAGAAAAAAATCACAAAAAGCGACCTGGAAAAGTTAGAGAAATTACTTGGAAAAGACAGTAAGGATATCATGAAAAAAGTCAATGATTATTTAAATTCATAAGGTGCATATGGCTAGTCAATTAGCATCCCCTGCAATTAATGACCAGGAGGCAAAAAATGAGCGACGACATGAGTGAAAAGATTAAGCAGATAGCAGATATTCTGGGACAGAACTCAAATCCTAATATTCCTGACAATATCAAGGGTTTGCTTAGCATGCTCATGCCCAATAATAGTTCAAATGATGATTCCAAAAGTGAAGACATATCAGAGGATCCTCCGCAGACCAGGGGCAGTGATAATTCCAGCAGCAGTGAAGCAGATGATTTTTCAGATATGGCCAGAAAAATGAAAAAAGCCTTAGGAAAGCTTAATTCCGGAAATGATCCCAGAGTAAACCTTTTAAATGCAATACGACCCTATCTCAACAAAAACAGGCAAAGAAAACTTCAAACCTGTATAAAGCTTATGAGAATCGGCAGCCTTGCTCAATTGCTGGACGATTCTGAAGAGCGGCCTGTATAAGGAGCATCCTATGATTAACTGGAATTGGAGTGAATGGAATGGTTTACAGGAAGCGTCCTTCAAAATCGCGAAAATATAGGAAAGCACATTACCAGGAAAACTCTCATACAGAGCAGAATCCTCTACCGGCACAACCTGCTCTTACAGAAGAAACTACAATAACTCAGGCTGCCGAGACTGTTCCTCAAAACAGAAAAAAGAGCCAACCCTTTGGTTTTCTATCCTCAATACTAGGCGGAGATAAAATCGAAAGAACGGGAGATCCGCTCTTTCGATTATTTGACATCGATTTTTATCTGGATGATTTGCTTCTGATTGGACTTATAATCCTTCTTCTTACAGAGAAAGTTCAGGATGAGATACTTATCATTATCCTGATCTATTTACTGCTGGATATTTTTTAGTATTCTGTAAGAATTTTAAATTTGAACATTTTGAATACTTTTTTGCCTCAGATTATGGAAAGAGGTAAATACAAAACATACTGTTACAGCAATAAAGATGGTTTTGAAAACAATATTTACAATAAGCAAAACATTGCTGGTGAATCCTGAAACCACCTGCGCATTTGCCATTGAAAAATTAGCAATAACATAGATTGCGTCAAATAAAACCAGAATAATATCAAAAATTATATACCTGGACAGTAATGGCCAAAAATACTTATCTGATACGTTTTTAGCTATCTTAAAATGATTTTTATTATTAACTATGGCTGATGGATACCAAAAAGTAATGTACTGTCTGAAAAAGGCAAAGCTAAAAAATAAAACAATAATTGTGACAACAAATAATAATACACCTGCCACAGCATTTATTTCGCCATTAAGTGCATTGTCAATAAAAATGGCTGCAGGAACTGCTGCTATTGCTACATATATAACAAATAATATTATCGAGCTTAAAACCCACAAATTTACTGAAACCATTCTGAAGAAATATTTCTTAACCCCAGCCAGGAATTCACTTCCAGGCTTTTTCGGTTTTCCCTGAACAGCATTGGTAAGTATATTAAAATAGCCTGAAAGTAACAGTCCGAAAACCAGTGCCACAGCAACTACCAGAACAACAAGGGCTATTATAATTTTCACAGCAGTTTGCGGAACCAGCGCAGTATCTATTACAAATTGAACCAGATTAACATAATCGTCAAAGGGACTTCCGGTTTTAAACATTGTCATACCATAAAATAATGTCATCAGTAGATTCTCTATAACACAAAGAACTATGCTTGTTAATATTGTCAGAATCAGTATTGACGGCCTCTTGGCCAGTAAACGGACAGCATTGTTTATTGTTTCCATTGATCGGGTCCTTCTTTCATATTTATGCCCATGCCCGTCATTTAAATAACAGTGTAGTATATAATGACACAGGCTGGGCACTTTCATTGATAGTAATATTTATTTATCTTTCTTAATATTTTCAGTTAACGTAAAAATATCGTTAAATATATTGCTTGATTTATTTATATAAAAAACCAAATTATGTTTAGTACAAACTTATACAAAAATCATATCACAATTAATAGTCCAAATAAAGTCCGGGTATATAACTGATTATTAATTCACTTCACGCATACTCAGAGATATTCTCTTTCTTTGTGCATCCACCTCTATTACCCTTACCTTCACAATATCTCCAACAGCTACAATATCCATAGGATTCCTTACAAACTTGTCGGCCAGCTGTGATATATGCACCAACCCATCCTGATGTACTCCAATGTCCACGAAAGCACCAAAATCAGCAACATTTCTTATCGTTCCTGTAAGTACCATTCCCGGTTTGAGATCTTCCAGATGAAGAACATCTGTATGAAGAACAGGCTTCGGCAGTTCATCTCTGGGGTCCCGGCCTGGCTTGAGAAGCTCGCTTACGATATCTCTGAGGGTGGGCAAACCAATTCCCAGTTCTTCTGCAATCTTTTCCGGATTATTTTGTTCTACTTTTTTATCCAAATCTTTTAATTTCTTATTGCTTACATCTGAGAGATCATAGCCCATTTTCTTCAGAAGCCTTTCAGCAGCTGAATAAGACTCAGGATGTACAGAAGTGTTGTCCAGTATATTATCCCCGTCGGTTATTCTCAGAAAGCCGGCACATTGCTCAAAGGTCTTACTTCCAAGCTTTTTGACTTTTTTAATCTCATTTCTGTTTTTAAATTTTCCGTTCTCTTCTCTGTATTCAACTATATTTTTAGCTATGGTTGGAGTTATGCCTGATACATAAGATAATAACGGAGCAGAAGCTGTATTAAGATCAACTCCCACATTGTTTACACAGTATTCAACTACTCCTCCCAGTGATTCATCCAACCTTTTCTGATTCATATCATGCTGATACTGCCCAACACCAATAGCCTTGGGATCAATTTTAACCAGTTCAGCCAATGGGTCCTGAAGTCTTCTGGCAATAGACACCGCACTTCTCAGTGCCACATCAAACTCAGGAAACTCTTCTGCTCCCAGCTTTGAGGCGGAGTACACTGAAGCCCCGGCCTCACTGACCACCATATAAAAAACCTTTCTCTCTATTTCCTTTAACAATTCAGCTACAAAAAGCTCTGATTCCTTTGAAGCAGTTCCGTTTCCAATTGAGATAATATCAACCTTGTATTTTTCAATCAACTCTTTGAGTTTTGCCTTAGCTTCCTCAGTTTTATTCTGAGGAGGTGTTGGATATATTACTGCTGTATCAAGCACCTTTCCTGTTTCATCAACTACCGCTATTTTACAGCCTGTTCTGTAAGCAGGATCAAGGCCAAGTACAACCCTGTCCTTTACCGGCGGCTGCAGTAACAAACTTCTCAAATTCTCTGCGAAGACTTTCATAGCCTGCTCCTGAGCCTGTTCCGTCAGTTGATTTCTGATATCCCGTTCAAGGGAAGGAAAAATGAGTCTGTTGTAAGAATCCTCAACTGCAGCCTCAACATATCCGGCCATTTCAGGATTGGTATCCTTAATGGTTTTGCCTTTTAAATATGTCAGGCACAGGGCATTGTCAATATCAACTTTTACCTGAAGGAATTCCTCCTTTTCTCCTCTGTTTATTGCCAGAACTCTGTGGCTTGCAATCTTTGAAACAGGCTCTTTAAAATCATAATACATTCTGTAAACAGAGTCCTCTTCCTTTTTTGCAGCCGAAACAATTATTCCATTCCTGTAGATAATATCTCTTAGGGCCTTCCTGTATTCTGCGTTATCCGAAACCTCTTCCGCTATGATATCCATTGCGCCTGCCAGGGCCTCCTCAGCAGAATTGACTCCCTTCTCACTGTCAACATAACCGGCCGCAATATCCATTACAGGAGTTCTTGAAGGCATCTGGGCAAATATAATAGCTGCCAGCGGTTCCAGACCTTTTTCCTTAGCCACCGAAGCTCTGGTTTTCCTTTTAGCTTTATAGGGTCTGTATATATCCTCAATTTCCTGCAGGGTAACAGCCTTGTCAAGAGATTGGGAAATCTCATCTGTAAGCTTACCCTGCTCATTAATTAGCCGTCTTACATCTTCCCTTCTTTCCTCCAGGTTTCTGAGATATATCAGACGTTCATGAAGTTCTCTTAATACCTGGTCATTCAATTCCCCGGTTGCTTCCTTTCTGTATCGGGCAATGAATGGTATTGTATTTCCTTCATCTATTAGCTTAACTGTATTTTGTACCTGAAAGGGTTTCAGGTTAAATTCCTTTATCAGTTGTGCAATTATATCCATAAATTCCTCCTTAAAGCTTTTATATATTAAAAAACTATTCTTATCTTATTTGTTCAATAATTACACTTCTTTTTAACAAATTGACCCTGTCTGCATCTATAACTCCTATCCCTATATGTTCGGTATTTGAAGCAGCGCAGGCACAACCAAGCTCAAAGGATTCTTTTATGGATAGACCTTCTGATATTCCGCTGCATATGCCGGCCACCATTGAATCACCTGAACCAATAGTATTTTCCACCTTCACCGATAGTGGATGAGCTTTGTAAACCATATCCTCTGATACAAGGAGCGCGCCTTTGGCACCCATTGATATTACAATATACTTTACCCCCTTATCCAGGATTAACTGGCAAGCCTCAATTATCTGCTGATCAGTTTCAAAATTCCTGTCAAAATAGGTATTGAGTTCGCGTAAATTGGGCTTTATCAGGAACGGCCCTGCTTCAATTCCCAGCCTTAGGACCTCCCCGCTGGAATCAAGTATTGTTCTGACACCAAATTTGTCTGCTTCTGTAATAAGTCTGGCATAAGTATCCGGGCCTAAGCCTTTAGGCAATCCTCCAGAGCATACTAATAAACGGGTTTGTCCCATAGCTGCTTTGAAGCTTTCCATGAATATTTCCCAGGCATTACTGTCAATGGTTGGACCTTCCTCCAGAATTTCAGTCTCCCGGCAATTTACTTTATCAATTATATTATTGTTAGTTCTGGATTGGCCTTCCACAGAAATAAAATGTGTTTTGACGTCTAAATCGGTCAGGCTTTTTTCAAGCCACTGTCCGGTACTCCCGGCTTTAAAGCCCAGAACCTCCACGTCAGCCCCAAGGATTTTTAAAACCCTGGAAACATTTATACCTTTACCTCCTGCCGATAGGAGGCAATCTCCTATTCTATATAATCCGCCTGCAGAAAAATTATCAATAAAATATATTTTATCAACGGCAGGGCTTAATGACAAAACTGTTATCATACAGCCTCCATCAGTAATTTTGTAAATCGTAAATATTATATATTAAATTTTAATTCAGTGAAACCCGCCCAATAAAAAAATCCCTGAAAGGCACAAAAAATGAGAACTGGTCACTCCCCAATTCTCATTTTTGAAGCTTATTGTTTATAGCATTTTAGCTTAAACTGAAATGGCAGCTTCATAAGAACTTATCTAAGTTAATACTACTTTTTAGGCTTTATATTTCCCTGTCCGCCGCTTATACCGCTGCTGACATTGTTTTTATTTTCTCCAAGCTGATCGTTATCAAATGAAACATCATTATTCCGATCCTTTTTTTTACCCTTTGCCATTAAAAACATCCTTTCTGCATGATGAAATTCTACCCTTGTAAGGTATTCCTATATATTTTTTGCTGATATATGAAAAAATATAACGAGTTATGAATGTTATTTTGTTTTTGCTTATATTACAGCTGGAAGCTAAACCTGAAAGGCAGCCTTATTAATGCTAACCAGCCCTTCAGTAGACATTAATCTGTCGGACAAATCCAACAGAGCCTTATCCTTCATTTTTGCCTCAAGCATTATATCAATATCCCGGTTTAGTACTTTAGCAATATTGATAAAATCAATAAAGTCAGCATAATCAATGAAATCTGCATGACTTCTGAACTCCTTTTGATTTTTAGGACTGGAAAAATGAATTTTAGGCGGCAGCTGCTCACAGTCCCAGGTTTTATAGATATCCGGCAACAGCTCTTTTATACTCTCTCCATTATTTACACATTTATGATGGTGAACATCGAAAACCATAGGTGCCCCCAGCTCCTTACACAGCTGTAAAACATCAGCAGCCGTATAGCTTTTATCGTCATTTTCAATAATGATTCTCTTTCTTATGAGGTCGGGAAGTTTAACAAAATTCTCTTTGAATCTTTCCAGCGAACTGTGCTTGTCCCCATACAGGCCGCCCACATGAAGCACCAGTTTGTATTTGTAATCCTCAAGTCCCATGGCTTCATATATCTTCACATGATAATCAAGGTCATTAATAGATGCCTTCAATACCTCATCCTTAATGGGATTTAGAATGGTGAAATGGTCGGGGTGTGCACTGATACGAAAGTTATTTTCCTTTATATAGTCACCAATCTGCTTCAGCTCCCCGGAAAATTGTGATGAATAATCCCAACCTTCCAACTCACCATGAGTTGCCAGGGGTATCAGCTTAGATGTAAGTCTGTACACCTCAATCCCCATTGCACGGTTGTACTTCAGTATTCTCAATGTGTTTTCCAAATTAAGCTTTGACACTCTGTCCAACCTGAAATCTTTAGCCTTATCATCTTTTAATTTACTATAGGCAGTATAAGTAACAGTTCCCGAAGGTGAGCAATTCTCCAGGCTTAAGGTCATCGCTACATATCCCAATCTGAATATCAACTCTATCCCCCATTTTAATAAATTTTCAGGATAGGCTTAATATTCCCTTTTACCATAGGAAATTATGTTGGAACAGAATTATTTCGATAATTTGACCATATGTATTCTTTGATTTCGTTTTATTTTTATTATAATACAGTTACCCATGTTCAGGCATACTCCCAAAAAGCCCATGGCAGTATCCTTTTGCATTTCCCAGATATCTCCCTGGACTTCGTTCAGGATTATTTGACTCCGGGAAACGCTGACTGCCGCAGAAAACATTTGGAAAAGTGAACTGAGAGAAAAAAAAGCCAAAATAATAAATATTGTTATTATACATGCTTCAATATATTTAAGCCTGAATCTGTGAAACATTATCTCCATAACAGGTGTTGACATAAGAAGTCCAAAGGCTAAGGATACCACTCTGTCATAATTATTCCTTGTAAATCCAAAAGCTCCCTTCATCCATTCTCCCACCGGACAGAGGGCGTAGGTGTAGTGAGCTCCCACGGTACACAATATCATAAAAATCAGTGCAGCAGCATAAGACAGATTGGAAAGCCTCATCCTTCTGTTAACAACAAATATAACACTTATTATAGCTGCCGATGGCAGGTTCAGGTACCACCACTGATAATAGTCAGCAGGCTTAACAGCAAGAATAGCAAAAACAGCCAGATATATAAAAAGCATTATCTGAAGTATTCTATCGTCTTTAAATGGTATCGCTTGTTTCGATGGATATATTAAATAATATCTTCTTCTTTTCATCGCCATATTATCTCCCATTTACGCACATGGCACATATACAAATTGTAATGAAAAGACATGTAATGGATTTCGCTGCGTCTGCTACTCTTAAGGAAAGTGGCACAAAATTCAACCATTTATTTTAATGGCTTATGGTAAATTTATATATTATTATATATACTTAAATATGTGTAAATATGTCATAGTAAATTGCGTTATGGAGAAACTAATGAGAAAATTAAAGGAGCTTTTTTTGAAGTTACTGAATACAAGTATTGTAAAGTACGGTCTTGTTGGCGTAATCAATACATTGATTACTGCGATAATTATGTTTACCTTAATGAACTTATTTTCTGTTTCTCTGAGATTGTCTAATTTAATCGGTTATGCAGCCGGTTTCATCAATAGCTTCATTCTGAATAAAAACTGGACCTTTAAAGCAGGAAATTCTTCAACACTTCATCAGTTTTTGAAATTTACCGGAGTTTTTGCAGTATGCTTCCTGCTTCAGCATTACCTTGTTCTGCTGCTGGTAGAAAAACTTCTTGTAGATAAAAATATATCTGCATTGATTGGCATGGTTTTCTACACTGTCGTAAGTTATATTATCAATAAAATATTTACCTTTAAAAAATAATTCATATCAGGCTTATTTCCATTGGTTTATGTAAATACTAACTGTGAATCCCACAGCTGGTATGATCAATTCTCAATGGAGGTAAGTGTAATGAGTGAAAAAATCACTGCACTTTATACAAATCTTTATGATGCAAGCACCGCAATGAATACTCTAAAAGCAAACAGTATCGGAAAGGCTTGTTTGAATACTTCAGAATGCGGTCTTCATTCAGCCATAGATCCAAGACATCGAGTGAGCAAATTTCCCGGAGCAGTTCCTTCCACCATGGTAAAACTTGAAGTAAATGTTGATGAGGCCAACAGGGAAGGTGCTCTTTCTGTTTTGGATGGTAGTTTTGGAGTAATTGAATAAATTCGAATAACCATTTTTGTAAAATGTGACATGATTTGATAATTTTTTAAAGGATTATTAAGTTATGTATTGAATATAATAATATAAGTTATTGATAAGTACCAGTATTGTGGGATTTGTTTTTTCATTACTATTTGCCAGCGTGCCCCATGCTGAGTATATAAGCCAACACAGCTGGTTATGCACGCAGAGGGAGGTCAGGGTGAAAGCTATTATTATGGCCGGTGGAGAAGGCTCCAGACTAAGGCCGCTTACGTGTGATTTACCAAAACCTATGGTTCCGGTACTGAACAAACCTGTTCTGGAACACACCATTGAGTTGCTGAAGTGTAACGGCATTACCGAAATCGGCATAACATTAATGTACTATCCCCAGATTGTAAAAGATTATTTTGGCAGTGGAAAAAATCTTGGTGTTAGTATTACCTACTTTATTGAAGAATCTCCATTAGGTACTGCGGGTGGTATTAAAAACGCCGAACACTTTCTTGATGAGCCCTTTATTGTAATAAGCGGAGATTCAATAACAGATTTTAACCTGGCCAAAGCAATAGAATTTCACAAAGAAAGGAATTCTATTGCAACCATTGTTCTGTCTAAGGTGGATGTTCCTCTTGAATATGGGGTTGTATTAACAAATGAGTCAGGAAAAATAACCGGCTTTCTTGAAAAACCAAGCTGGGGTGAGCTCTTCAGCGATACTGTCAACACAGGTACATATATTATGGAACCCGAAGTACTGGATTACATAGAAGCCAATAAAAATACAGATTTCAGTCGCGATGTCTTTCCGAAATTACTAAGCATGTCTAAGAATATATATGGATATATAGCTCCTGATTATTGGTGTGATATGGGCGATATCCGTTCTTACATAAGGACACATTATGATATTTTAGATCAAAAAATCTCTCTTAATTTCAACGGTATTCAAATAAAAGATAATGTTTGGGTTGGTGCCGGTACCGTTATTGAGGCAACAGCAGAAATAAACGGGCCCTGCATAATTGGTTCAAATTGCAGAATCGGGAATGGCACATTAATTGACAAATATACTGTTATAGGTAATAATACTACCATCGAAGATGATGTTTCAATTGTCAGAAGTATAATATGGGACAACTGCTATATAGAGTATGGAAGTGAATTACGAGGAGCTGTACTGTGTAACAGAGTAAATCTGAAGCATTATGTATCGGTATTTGAGAATGCTGTTATAGGTGAAGGATGTAAAGTAAATGAACGAGTTATAGTCAAACCCAACATTAAAATCTGGCCTGAAAAATCAATTCAGCCCTTTGCAATTATCGACCGAAATCTTATATGGGGCTCCAGACATTCTAACAGAATATTCGGAGATGATGGCATTTCTGGTATAGTAAATGTGGATATATCTCCTGAGTTTGCAACAAGACTGGGGGCTGCTTATGGCTCACAATTCAAGCCGGGTGCCAGAGTTGCGGTCAGTTCAACTAATTCTAATTCTGCCAGAATGTTTAAGCATGCCTTTATTTCAGGCATACTTTCTGTTGGCGTTGAGGTTTATAATTTGAGTAGTCTGCTGACACCAATTGCCAGAACAGCTATTAGCTATCTTTCGGTGGAAGGCGGTATCCACATAAAAAATGATATAAAGAACCCTAACAAAATAAGGGTGGATTTTATGGATGCAAGAGGCGCCAGTATTAACAGACTGACCGAAAGAAAAATTGAAAACTCCTTTTTCAAAGAGGACTTCAATAGATGTTCCTCAGAGCAAATAAGCCGACTCAATAATATAACAGACTTCAGCAGCTATTATATCCGTTTGCTGAGCAAAACTGCAAATCCTTCTGTCATAGGAGAATTAAAACCACGGATTTGCTTTTATTCAAAATCAGAAAATGTGATTTCTATAATGGAGCCTCTTTTAAACGAACTTGGCTGCATAACAAGCTGCTATAAGTATTATGATGACTTGAATTCGGTAATTATGAGTATAGGAGATACAAATTCTGATTTTGCTGCAATAATTGATGAAAACGCAGAAGAGCTTATACTGGTGGATAGTTCCGGAAAAATAGTGATGGATGACCTGTTTCAGGCTCTTATTGCTCTAATTATTTTTAAAACCACCCCCGGAGCTACTTTTTTTACTACTATTACAAGTTCGGAGGTTCTTGATAAGCTTGCCATAAAATATAACGGTAAAGTAAAAAGGACAAAGAACTGTACGCAGGCTATAATGGATGAAATATTGTCCTATCAGGCTGTTACAGAGATAGAAAAAAGTACTGAATTCAGTGTGATGTCAGGTTTTGGAGGCCTCAGGACAAATCAACTCACATTAAGCTTTGATGCAATTGAAGGCTTAATAAGGATAATTGAATATATGTGTTACACCAAAACAACCCTGAAGGAATTATTATCGGAGATTCCTAACTTCTATATTGTAAAAAGGGATCTGGGGTGTCCCTGGGAATCAAAAGGAGCAGTAATGCGCAAGATTATATATGATTACAGGAATAAGGGTCTTGAATTACTTGATGGAATAAAATTACATACTGAATCCGGTTGGGTTCTGATTGTTCCTGATGCTGATAAGCCTATTTTCAAGGTAATTGCTGAGAGTAGTTCAAGCAGAAAAGCAAATGAGCTATGTGATAAATATTGCACCTACTTGGAAAACATAATAAATAATACATAAGGATTAAACATAATACACTGATATGGAGATAAAATGAGAACAGTAATTGCAAAAGAAAAGCACCATGGTAAAAAAATTGATAAGGTAATCCGGGATTTCTTTCCCAATATCTCATCAGGTACCTTATTCAAAGCACTCCGGAAAAAGGATATCAAAGTAAATGGAACAAGGGTCAGAGAGGATTATATAGTATCTGATGGGGATAAAATTGAAATTTATATTATTGATGATTTTTTGATTGGGAAAGATGATGAAGGTTACTCAGTGGTATACGACGATATTAATATTATGGTGGTAAATAAAGCTCCGGGGATTCCTGTTCATCCAGACAGGAACCAATCTGAAGCCACCCTTATTGATAAACTTCAGAAAATCTATGGCCCCGGATTATCCCTGTGCCACAGACTGGACAGAAATACAAGCGGCCTGGTAATTCTGGCCAAAAACAGCATTTCACTGGAAGTTGTGCTTAAGAAAATAAAAGACAGAGAAGTTAGTAAATATTACACCTGCATTGTTTCTGGAGTTATGGATAGCCCACAGGCGGAGCTGGTTGACTACCTGGAGAAAAATGACAGAATCAGCAAGGTTTTTATTTCAGATATCAAAACCAGGGATTCATCAAAGATAGTTACACGCTACAGAGTTTTAAAAACTCTCGAAAACCTTAGTATGCTTGAGGTTGAGCTGGTAACAGGACGAACCCATCAAATTCGTGCCCATCTGGCTTTTTACGGCCATCCCATTATTGGTGACGGAAAGTATGGGAGAAATACTGAAAATAAGCTGTATAATGCAAAATATCAACTGCTTTGTGCAAGCCGCCTGACCTTTGACTTTGAGACTTCAGCAGGGCATTTGAACTATCTCAGGGGAAAAACCATTTCAATTGAACCTCCATTTAATCTTGAAAGGTTGGTGGATATAAAAAGACAAGCAAAACCTAATCATAGGGAAAATGTGCTACAGGAATAACCTGCAGCCCTTTTTCCTTATGATTTCCATGCTATTTTTTTATGAATAATTGAACATACAATTTACCATAGATTGGGCTTTCAACAATTCCTATACCTGTGTAAGTGAACTTGCCATTATATATATTGTTGCTCTCCTCCTTCAGCCATGCTTTCACTACCTTTTCAGCAGACTGGTTTCCGGCAATATTTTCTCCGGCGGTAGAAAATTTAACACCATACTTTTTCATCATATCGAAGGGGGTACCGTATGTCTTTGAGGTATGACTGAAATAGCTGTTTTCTTTCATGTCTTTCGCCTTGAGTCTTGCTATTTTTACTAAATCAGCATCAAATTTCAGAGGCTTCAACCCCTTTTCTTCCCTTGCCTTATTGACAAGATCAAATAGTTCCTTTTCCTCCTTTGTTACATCTTTAAACTCCTGTACTTCTGTGGTTTTAGTACTGTTATTTTTTGAGGCCGCCGTATTTGTTTTGGAAGCTGCCGTATTGGTTTTGGAAGCTGCCGCATTGGTTTTTGCCGAAGTGGTAGATTTCGTCTGGTTTTTGTTGTCTTTTGTAGCAGTATCAGTTTTGTTTTGTGCTGATACCTGCTTGGTGTTTGTACTTTTTGGTTTATCCGGTTTTAAATACTGTGAGTATACTGCTCCCACATTTCCTGTCCCGCTTACGTATACGGCATACCAGTCCCCCAGTTTACCCATAACCGTTACCTTTTGGTCTTTCTTAAGCTTACATATTATGTCAAATTTAGTTGATGGACCATTGCGTAAATTAACATCATTTGCAGTAATTACTCCCGAAGAGCTTTCTGTCTTCTGATATGCTTCAGAAGCCGCTGCAATATATTGATCACTGCTAACAGGTATAAATACCAGCATCAAAACCAAAGCGACTGTTGTTATAATATAAACTTTATTTCTTTTCATAAAACCCCTCCTATCTGGCAAGGTGTTATTCACTTTCTCCAAAGTATACCTTAATAGTGAATTAACCCATATGTTAGTATTATTGACAGGTTTTACACATTTATTTACATTGCAAATATTTATTTACATAATTTAAAATGATTAATTAATCTGATTAATTCAGGTTCTGGCAATCATATTTATATGAATAGATAGCAATTATACTTTATTGTTATTATAAATTTTGGTTTCCATAAAACATTTCAGGAACCTGTAAAAAAATAAGAAAGACCGACTTTAGGGCGGTCAGATAGGGATTTATAATTCCTGAAAAAATTCGGCATAGTCGTTGATATTCGGCTATGCCGTTTTTTCGTTTAGTTTGGTAAGTCGATAGCGCCAATGCAGTTATAGAAAATTTGAATCCTCTGAGTTCTGCGGCCATCTACCTTTTCAGCCTTGAATACCATAATTTTGTCAATGAACTCTCGGATAATCTCTGCATCCAATTCTGTAATTTCTGTGTACTTTTTTACTAGTGCCAAAAAGCGGTCGGTATTGAGGGACTGTTCATTTGCTGTATCAATGGTATGTTTTAATTCAGTTATCCTTTCTTCCAGTGCCTTCTGCTCGGCTTCATATTCAGCCGACATCTTGTAAAAACGCTCTTCAGGAATTTTGCCCATCACATTGTCTTCATATAGCTTTCTAATGATTTTGTCTATGTCAGCAATGCGAGTCTGTGCTTGTTCGTACTCCTTTTTACTTTGGCGGAGTTCTTTGGCAAGTTCCTTTTCTGAATTATTTATAACTATACGGATGAATTCCTGTTCATGGTCTTTGGCAAAGGAGGTTACATGTCTTAAGTCTTCTAGCAAAAGCTGTTCCACTACAACATTGCGTATCTGATGTGAACTGCACATACCCTTTTTCTTGCGGTAAGTAGCACAAACGAAATATTCCTTATCGTGTGTCCATCCCTTGCCTCTGACCTGATACAGCTTTGCTCCACAGTCGGCACAAAACATCATGCCAGAGAGCATTCCCATTTCACCTAATCGTGATGGTCTTCGCTTGCCATCTCTGATTTTCTGCACTGTTTCCCAAGTGCCCTCATCAATAATTGCTTCATGGGTATTTTTGAAAACCAGCCAA
>Ga0134104_1000350_pt1 | contig 55778 bp, 50 predicted proteins | sample 15_3_2metaG_FD_94455 | JGI IMG/M metagenome (GOLD analysis project Ga0134104, IMG submission 94455) | Switchgrass degrading microbial communities from high solid loading bioreactors in New Hampshire, USA - 15_59_3.3_214_A2 metaG | ecosystem: Engineered > Bioreactor > Semi-continuous > Anaerobic...
CAAACCGTAGCCTGCAAACTGCCTTGCTGCTTGTTCAGCGCCCGGCGCTCGCGACAGCTTTTATACTATACCACCCCCGGCGTTTTCCTTCAAGCCGTTATATATATCATTTGACAGCATGGCAGTAATTTATTCATCTAAATCTACAAAATTCTCACTTGTTTTCGTTTATGTTCTGTTATGCTCCGCCTTCATCCACTAAATTTGATATGTTCCATATAAATTAGCTTGTTGTGCATGTTTGCGAGGTGGCATTATGGCAGCCGTCAATTATCAAATGCTCTATGAGTATTCAATAAATACTCAATAAGTAAAGTGCTTCATTAGGTTCATCTACAACTTCTGATTTTTTAATATATGTCTAACTGCCGTTTTATATATATCGTATTTTATCTGTATATTAAATAAAGCAATATATTAAATGAAGCAATAAAAAAAGCGGATAAATGTATCCGGTTTCTTTAATAATATGTTTCTTTTTTCTTTATAATAATTCCTTTATTATAATATATTTATAACAATTTCTTTAATGTCATTAATTAATATTAAAAAGCGAAGTATAATTATTGCGACTAATTCGTACCAATGCTCTTAACTACGATTACTTTGTTTCCTTTTTTATTGAATTTTATCTTATCGCATAAGTTTTTTACAATCAGCAAACCTCTCCCTGTTTCCTTCAGATCGCATATTTCTTGCTCACTACCAGTACATACAGGTATTGCAAGTACATCATTGTAATCATATCCTTCACCACTGTCTTCGATAACAATAAATAAGTCTCTTTGATTTTTCAGTCCTGCACAAATTTTAATAAATTTTTTGTCATCTTCCTTATTCCCGTGTTTTATGGCATTTAAAATCAGCTCATTTAAAATTACTTTTACCTCAAACAGATCACATTCATTCAATGGTCCGTATATATTATACAGATACTCAATTACACTCTTTACTGTACTCCCTATGTTATTTATATTACTCGGTACCTTTTTACAAAAAAACTGTGACGTTTTCAATTGTCCATCATCCCTACATAAAATATTAAAAATTATAAATTAATAATATAATATTAGTATTAAAGCAGAGCTTTTATGTCATGCCCATCTGCATGTTTGAAAAGCAAACACATGGCATGCGCATTTAAAAAGCATTAACTGCCATCGTCTATGCTTTCATTGATTCTTCTGTTACAGCATTACAGGATTCATTTTCGGAAGCCGCAACATGGCAGTTAATTAGATTAAGCAAAGAACACGCTATATTGAACTACCTATATTAATAATACCCAACGTGGGCTTAACATAAACAAATACTTGATGTTGGACAACCTCTGAAAAATACTATTTATTCAACAACTTTCTGAACTTATCAATAACTTTTCTTTCCAACCTGGATATGTACATCTGCGAGACACCTAGCTTTTCAGCTATTGTTTTTTGCGTCTTATTTTCGAAGTAACGCATTACGATAAAGTCTTTTTCGGCATCATTGAAATATTCAAGACTATTCTGAAGAAAATCCCTGTTTTCAATTCTCTCAAATAAAGAATCGTCTTCACCGATAGTCTCTTGCAATTCCACATCATCATCATCCAAAAATGCATTCTGCTCAAATGACTGTATATTATAAGCATTTCGGGACTCTATTATTTCAAGAACCATTTCTTCGCTTATATTGAGAAAGGCTGCTATCTCTTCTACCTTTGGAGCTCTCTGCAATTCTTGCATAAGCTGTTCTCTTGCATGGTTAACTTTCTGATATACTTCATATATTCTTCTGGGTATTCTTATCACAGATCCTTTATCCCGGAAATACCTTTTTATTTCGCCAATTATTGTAGGAGTAGCAAAGCTTACAAATTTAACCCCTTTATCCAAACTGAATCTTTCAACAGCTTTAATAAGTGCAATACAAGCAACCTGGTAAATATCATCATAGTCCAAACCTCTATTCAGGAACTTTTTTGAAATTATTTCAGCCAAATAGAGATATCTGCTGACTATTTCATTTCTTACAGCTGCACTACGATTGCTTTGATACCTTATAAACAGCTCTTCATCAGTACTAATTGAATTCTCTAAAATTGATACGTTTTTATCGGGTTCCATGTTTAAATATTCTCCTCAATGGCTTTAGACATATAAATAATGTAATCATTTTCAGAACAAAGTGAAACATCATCCATTAATGCACTTATCAAAGACACCCCAAGCTCGTCATTTCCATCACCGAATATGCATTTAATAGACTTGTCTTCACAATAAAAATGAATATCAAGAGATTTGTCCGATATACTGAATATTATCTTATATCCCGGAGCAACATTACTGCCTAATGCCACTAACTTATTGCAAACCTCAGAAACAGCCACTTTGATATCTTCAATTGAATCAATGTCAAATCCCATCCTGCTTGCTATTCCTGAAACTGTCAGCCTAACTACACTAACATATTCCGCCTTAAAGGGCAGGATTATTTCAATATTATCAGCTTCAGTAAACATTATTTCACTCCTCTATGATAAATAACTTATCAAGGCCGGTTATTACAAACAGTTTTTTAATATTTTCCTTTAACCTGCATATATAGATTTTTTTATCATATTGTTTTACTTTCTTCAGTGCTCCCACAAATATTCCCAGGCCAGTGCTGTCAATGTAGTTAAGTTCTGTACAGTCTATTTTAAGGTCCTTTCTGTTGTCATCTATTATCTTGTACAATTTCTCTTTCAATTCCTGAGAATTATAAATATCAACTTCTCCACTTAAATAAACCATAACTTCATTATCTGAATAATCTTCTCTGATATTAAGTTCACTTGACATAAACTCTCCTCCTTGGACCTAACCTGCTATCTATTATTTAATAAATACTTAATCAAGCTAATTGCCGCTTCAGGATGTGTTGAATTTACTCTTACAGCCCCAATTATTTCTTCACCTTCTATGCCGCATTCCTTTAAAACAGCATTTTGAGTCAGATCTATTCCATAAATATGCTCTTGCTCATCTTCTTCTGCCTTCATCCGGTATACCTTAATACCACTTTCTTCGATTTTTAATTCCTGAGTCAGTTCATCAAGTTTCTCAAAAGCACCCTGTTGAGCAAACTTGTCGAATTGCTGTTTATCGATAATAAAAACATCCATGTCAGCAGCCGCAAATAGTACAGTAAGTTTCATATTTGAGGCAATTTCCATCTGGCCGTCCATACCTTCATAGAGAATGGCCGAATCGGTTCCTACTGCGTTTAAATCAGGAATGGCATCCTTTACTTTTTCTTTAAATACTTCGGTATCCTGGTAGAAAATACTTCCGACAAACGCCACATTTAGATCAGGGTCAACATTGGTAACTATACTATAAACTATAGAAATCAAAAAAGCTAAAACAGCAATGCACACAATTATATGAATCTTATAATAATGAATAAAATTCTCAAATTTTTTCTGATCAATGCCCAGCCACTTAAGCACCGGGTTCGGTTTCTTCGGAGGAACATTCTCATCTTCCGGGGTTTCAAAACCCATTAACAGGTTATAAGCATTAGTAATACGTTCAAATTCATCATTCAGATTCTCATCGCTTTCATTATCATCTTTACCCGCGTGCTTATACTTCTTAAGCAATATCGCATACCTTTTTTCTATATCCTCTTTTGACGCGTTTTCGCTTAAACCAAGAACCTCATATGCATCTTTTAAATTATGCATAAGTAGGACCCCCAGACTTTATTATATTATAAGTTAACTTGTTGTGCTGGTTATTAATATAAAATTGTGCCGGCACAACAAGTTAAGATACCAGTGGAGTAATATAATTTTAATCTTTAGGCTTCATTGTCGGGAACAGAAGGACGTCTCTTATTGAATACGAGTCTGTTAATAACATTATTAAACGGTCTATCCCAATTCCCAGGCCACCTGTAGGAGGCATTCCATATTCAAGAGCATTCAGGAAATCTTCATCCATCATGTTAGCCTCCTCGTCTCCTTTTTCCCTTTTCTTCATCTGGTCGATAAATCTTTCTCTCTGATCAATTGGGTCATTCAATTCTGAATATGCATTTCCCATTTCCCTGCCTGTTATGAAAATCTCAAACCTCTCAGTAAGCTCAGGTTTATCAGGTTTTCTCTTTGTCAGAGGCGAAACCTCTACAGGGTAATCATATATAAAAGTAGGCTGGACAAGGTGCTCTTCTACGAATTCCTCAAACATTGCATTCAGCACTTCGCCTTTTGTCATATTCTCCTCTACATGAACATTTTTCTCTTTTGCTACTCTTCTTGCTTCTTCATCACTGGAAATTTTATCGAAATCAACACCGGCATATATGTTCACTGCCTCAGACATTGTAAGCCTCTTCCACGGGGGTGTGAGGTCTATTTCTTCTCCCTGATATACAACCTTTGTTGTGCCGAGAACCTCCTTAGCGACGTATGAAATCATATTCTCAGCCAGTTCCATCATTCCTTTGTAATCGGTATATGCCTGGTATACCTCCATCATTGTAAACTCAGGGTTATGCTTTACTGACATTCCTTCATTTCTGAACATCCTGCCCATCTCATAAACTCTTTCCAGTCCACCCACAATCAGACGCTTAAGATAAAGTTCCGGAGCTATTCTTAAGTAAAGGTCAATATCAAGAGTGTTATGATGGGTAATAAAAGGTCTTGCGGCAGCACCGCCCGGTATTGTATTCAACAGTGGTGTATCAACTTCAAGAAAATCTCTGTCGTCAAGATACTTCCTGATAGATTTTATTATTTTGCTTCTGATTATGAAAGTTCTCCTGACTTCCGGGTTTACTATAAGGTCAAGGTATCTTTGTCTGTATCTTAAATCTACATCTTTTAATCCATGCCATTTCTCCGGGAGAGGGAGGAGTGACTTTGCAAGCATTACAACTTCATTTGCTTTTATGGAAATTTCACCTTTGTGTGTCTTGAATACTTCTCCTTTTACTCCAATTATGTCACCTATATCAAACTTTTTGAAATCTTCATATGCTTCCTCTCCGATTTCATTTATCCTCACATAAAGCTGAATTCTTCCGTCCCTGTCCTGAATATCACAAAAGCTGGCTTTGCCCATTCCCCTCTTTGACATAATCCGTCCTGCCAATGACACTTCTTTACCTTCCATGGTTTCAAAATTTTCTATTATATAGGCAGCTGAATTTGTGACGTCATATTTAACAATTTTAAACGGATCCTTTCCGTTTTCCTGTAGTTCTTTGAGCTTCTGCTTTCTGATTTTAATCAGTTCATTTGTGTCCTTCATCTCCATATTGTTTTCTAAATTTTCCGGCATTACTTGTCCTCCTCGTAAAATTACAAAATAAAAAATACTACATATTAATATTATCTTTATTTTATAATGACTTGCAAAACTTATAGTAAAATTATAAAACAAATATATAAAATTATTATTAATTTTTTGTTAATATATATTAGCAAAGTTATATTCCGCATATTAAATAACAGCTTACATAGCATGTAAACTGTTATTTTACTTATTACCTATTTATTATATATTAAATTGCATTGGTTTTACAACATTTGTAGCTTCATTTAAGAATTTCAAGAATTTTAAATTTAATTGTACCATCAGGTACTGCAACTTCTATTACGTCTCCTTTACGCTTTCCAATCAAGGCCATCCCAACAGGTGATTCATTTGAAATCTTACTTTTTGCAGGATCGGCCTCCGTTGAACCAACAATCAAGTATTCTACCTCTTCGTCAAACTCCATATCATAAAGCCTTACACGCGAACCAATGCTTACCTTCTCAGTGCTCACTTCATCCTCGTCAATAACCCTGGCACGCTTTAACATACTTTCCAACTGGGCTATCCGCCCCTCAACCTGCGCTTGCTCATTTTTGGCTTCATCATACTCTGAATTTTCAGATATATCACCAAATGAAAGGGCATGTTTTATCCTCTCTGCTATTTCTCTTCTTTTTACACCCTTGAGATATTCAAGCTCATCCTCAAGTTTCTTTAAGCCCTCATAAGTCAATACAACTTCCTTGTTGATCATTTGAAGCCTCTCCTTTACTTAAAATTTCGTGTTGATAATATATGCATTTACATAGTATTTATTCTGTAATTATAAAGTAATAGTCTTTTCCGTTCGCTTTACATCGAAACATACAACATAAATAACAGCACTGAAAATATATTACAGTGCTAAAAATATTTATGCGATATTTTACAATAAACAATTATTTAGCATTTATATTTTTGATACATTATAGACCACAAAATATACATTGTCAACAATAGTATCTATTTTACACCATGGGCAATTTCTCCATACAATCCCATAAGGCCCGATATTGCGTATCCCTGGGAATTAAATTCATTATTGATATTCTTAATTAAATTATATCCGGCGTTATTTTGAATCATCTCATCTTTCAATCCTAGCCTGCTGCAGATTATCATTTCCGCTATTTCCAATTTATTAAAGCTGCATGACACATTTTGTGGAATTTTTGACGCAAGCGGTACAGGCAGCCTTACATCAATACCATTTATAACTACACAGCCATCCGGTATTACCAAATTATCTATATTTCCATAGTTTATAACCAATGTACCTTTTTTTATTCGCGGCCTGTATGTAACGGATGCCAAATCACCGAGATTTATAATAATATCCGCATCCTTAAAAGCGTTTAAGCTATCACTTATTATTCCTATGGAAAGTCCGGATTCTTCGTAAATACCATTGACCTCATCTTCAATTCCTTTCCTGCTGCAGGTAAATATATTAAGATACTTTACCAAAGGCAGAAGACACCTTACAAAAGCAAAGAGCTCTTCTCTACTGTTACCTTCTATTATTACCACTTCACGGCTGTATAGATATTCTTTATTTCCACCTGCGAACTTCTTCAGTATCTGCTCTATTAACGCCCTGAATAACATATCTCCTTTATACATAATAAGTTTTGGTTTATCCAGTTCATACAGCTCATTTATGTTATTCATTTTCCCAGGGATAACACAGCATTCCAAACCTTTTTTTTCACACAGCCGCGATATCAGCCTTGACGCTCTCTTCCCATCTTTTTGTGTCAACTCTTCCAAATTGTAAGGCAGTTCAATTACATTCATATTCAGATCTTCATACAAGTGATACTCTTTTATAAAATAATCTTCACTATTTCTTTTTAGCAAAAGCCTGAACTTTTTGAAGAAAGCGGATGGAAATGATTTTTTTTTGCCGTTACTGTGACTTTCCTGTGAAAATACAATTACCGATAACTTTCTCATTGTCTTCTCCCCAAAAAACAAAATACTATGCATGTTGCACAACATACATAGTATTCATATTTCAGAGTATAGGCAAATATTCCAAAGTACCAAAAACAGTATATTTTCTTCTAATTATACTGAAGTCTCACTGTCTTTCAATATAACATCGTGGGCTCCACCCTCAATTATACTTGTAGACGATACCAGTGTAATTCTTGCTTTTTCGTGAAGTTCTTTTATTGTAAGCGAACCACAAGCGCACATAGTCGCTTTTATCTTGCTCAATGTACCATCCAGATTATCCTTTAGTTTGCCCGCATACGGTACATAAGAATCTACACCTTCTTCAAAATGCATCTTTTCATCTCCGCCCATATCATATCTCTGCCAGTTGCGTGCCCTGTTTGAACCTTCCCCCCAGTATTCTTTGACAAAATTATTGCCGATTCTCAATTTTCTGGTAGGGCTCTCATCAAAACGCGCAAAATACCTGCCAAGCATTACAAAATCAGCACCCATCGCCAATGCCAGAGTCATATGGTAATCATGTACAATGCCGCCATCAGAGCATATAGGTACATAGATTCCTGTCTTTTCGTAATATTCATCTCTTGCTTTTGCCACTTCTATAACTGCTGTAGCCTGCCCTCTTCCAATACCTTTTTGCTCCCTTGTGATGCATATGGAACCGCCGCCTATTCCAACCTTCACAAAGTCAGCTCCTGCCTCAACCAGATAAAGGAATCCTTCCCTGTCAACAACATTACCACCGCCGACCCTGACATCATCGCCATATTTACTCTTAATCCATTGAAGAGTGTCCTTTTGCCATTCCGAATATCCGTCCGAAGAATCTATACACAGCACATCAACGCCTGCATCAACAAGAGCAGGTACTCTGTCCATGTAATCCCTTGTGTTAATACCTGCACCTACCATAAGCCGCTTATTTGAATCAAGCAATTCCAAAGGATTTTCCTTATGATCGTCATAATCCTTTCTGAAAACTAAGTAAACAAGATTTTGGTTCTTATCAATGATGGGAAGACAATTTAACTTATGGTCCCATATCATATCATTTGCTTCTTTTAATGTAATCCCTTCATATCCGTATATAAGCGACGAAAATGGTGTCATAAAGTCCTTAATTTTTCTGTCCAGAGGACACCTGCTGAGCCTGTAATCCCTGCTGGTAACTATACCCATCAGCTTTCCGGTAGCAGTACCGTCTTCCGTTATAGCTATTGTAGAATGTCCTGTTCTCCGTTTAACTGCAAGAACGTCTGCAAGCGTATCATCAGGCTTCAGGTTTGAATCGCTCACAACAAATCCCGCTTTGTACTTCTTTACTTTTTTCACCATCTCAGCCTGACTTTCGATTGTCTGAGAAGCATAAATGAAGGAAAGTCCTCCACAACGGGCCAAAGCAATAGCCATTCCTGAATCCGACACAGCCTGCATAATTGCCGAAACCATTGGTATGTTTATTTCCAAAGGCGATTTTTCGCCCTTTCTGAATTTTACAACCGATGTTTTTAATGAAACATTTTCTGGTGTGCATTCCTTTGTAGTAAGATTTGGTATCAGTAAATACTCGTTAAACGTCCTTGAGGGCTCATTATAATAGTAAGCCATATAGAAATACCTCCTAAAATCTGTTACTTTACATGTTATATTCCGATCAAAAGCATTATAATTATACCCTGCTGAAAAATATTAGGAACATTATACATAACTACCCCATCATAGTCAAGCAATTCAGTCCATACTCTATGCATATTTTCTTCAAAATGTAAAATAAAGACGGCAGGACTTATTTAAAGTATCTGCCGCCATATATATTTATTTTTATAACTTGCTGCACCGGCATTTCAATAACCGGAACTCCAGGCCTAAGATCTGACATGACAAAACTTCAGATAAGTCAATTTATTGCGCCGGATAGTTCTAAAGCTTTCCACAACTCTATCTCATTACCTTGCTCAACAGGTTAAGTTAATTCTTCAGTCTGAAGATTTTACTTATCAGGCCCGAAAATTTAATTTTTGAACCCTGAAGTATTTCAACAATCTTGAATTTGACTCTTACAGGAATGTCCCCCTCACTTTCTGCGGAGGTTATTATGGAATATTCTTCAGCTGTAAGTGAATTTTTCAATTCCTCCTTTACAGAATCAGGAATGGTTCCGTGGGTAACATCCACAAAACAGAGGGGAGGGAACAAAACACACCACCAATTTGAACCTAAGCCTTCACCAATAACTATTCTCAATGCCTGATAGTTGCCGGCAGGAAGCGCAACCTCCCCATACGTCTTTGTTGGGAACGGGTACTTCCCGAGTACAACTTTCACAGGATATGCTTTACCGGACTCCCTGACCTTCTCGGTTGCGATCTTTTCTATTTCATCTATATCATCATCAATTATGTTTTTTGCCTGTTCCAAATTCGTTACATTTTCAAGTTTTTTCCTCATAAAATCAATAACTGCATCTCTGACATTTCTCTTTAATACCTGATCCTCTTCAGAATCGCTGTTAGCAATAACATGAAGCCTTATAAGGTTGTCTGAAAGCACTTTGTTGACACTGTTGGAAAAAGAAATGGAAGCAGCCGTCAACATTATTATGGCCAGAAGTAACACTGCCAAACATGTTTTAAACATAATACTTTTTATATGCTTTCTTTTATTTTCCATAAAAAGGGCTGATGTTTTACTCATTGATAATACCCCCAATTTCACATAGTTTAGAGTTTCAATATTATTCACAAATAACAGAACTACACAAACTTTCATTTTTTTATGCTTATTCTAAGTATTATCAAAGATCAGCAAATTTATACTTCTTTAATATAAAAAAGAAGTGCAAAATACATGCACTTCTTTTTCTTCTATTGGAATTAATCAAATATATTATTTTTTACTTATCGTAATAGGTAATGAGACAGCATTGCGGAGAGCTTTAGAGCGTACCGGCTCTTAAGCCCCGAACTCCTGCTATCGAAATGCCAGCACAACAAGTGAATTTACTATCAGATTTATTTATCTGTTTCTCTTATTCTCAAAAGAAACCTTTATAAAATCTTTGAATAAGGGGTGAGGCCTGTTAGGTCTGGATTTAAATTCCGGGTGGAACTGTACTCCCACAAACCATGGATGGTCAGATAACTCCACTATTTCCACCAGTTTTTCACTTGGTGACAACCCCGAAAAAATCATGCCTTTAGATTCCATCTCCTTGCGGAATTCATTATTAAATTCATACCTGTGCCTGTGTCTTTCGTATACCAATTCACTACCATAAATTCTACGCACATGCGAGTTTTCAGCCAGCTTGCATGGGTACACACCAAGGCGCATGGTTCCGCCTTTTTCGCCGATATCTCTCTGTTCAGGCATAAGATCTATTACAGCATGACGTGTCTCACTGTCAAATTCAGAGCTGTGAGCGTCCGCATATCCTAAGACATTCCTCGCAAACTCTACAACAGCCATCTGCATGCCCAGGCATATTCCGAAAAACGGAATTTTGTTTTCCCGCGCATATTTCGCTGCAAGTATTTTACCTTCAACACCTCTATCTCCAAATCCTCCAGGTACAAGAATCCCATCTGCATCTGAAAGATACTCGTTTACATTTTCACTATCCAGTAATTCAGCATTTACCCACTTTATATTAACATCGGCACTGTTTGCAATACCTCCGTGCTTTAATGCTTCTACCACACTTAAATAAGCATCATGCAATTCTACATATTTACCCACCAAAGCAATGGTAACTTCATTGGATAGATTCTTTTGCCTGTTGACCATTTCTCTCCATTCTGACAAATCAGGTTCGGAACATTCCAGCCCCAGGCGCTTGCAAACAATATGAGCAAGTCCCTCTTCTTCAAGCATAAGAGGCACTTCATAGAGTACTTCGGCATCCAAGTTCTGAATTACCGATTCACCCGGAATATTACAGAACAATCCTATTTTGTCCTTTAGTTCCTTTGAAATATATTTTTCTGTGCGGCATACTATTACATCAGGTTGTATACCTATACTCCTGAGTTCCTTAACACTGTGCTGGGTAGGCTTCGTTTTCAGTTCGCCCGACTTTCCAAGATATGGCACAAGCGTAACGTGTATATACATTACGTTTTCCCTGCCCACATCAGTGGCTACCTGCCTGATTGCCTCTAAAAAAGGAAGACTTTCAATATCGCCAACTGTTCCCCCTATCTCTGTAATAACAACATCCGTATGATTTGACTTACCTACCCTGTAAACTCTCTCTTTAATCTCGTTAGTAACGTGGGGTATTACCTGAACAGTCCCTCCCAAGAAATCCCCTTTTCTCTCTTTATTTAGAATTGACCAGTAAATTTTACCTGAGGTCACGTTGCTGTTTTTATTTAGATTCTCGTCAATAAATCTCTCATAGTGTCCCAAGTCAAGATCAGTCTCCGCTCCATCTTCTGTAACGAACACCTCTCCATGTTGGTATGGACTCATTGTACCCGGATCGACATTGATATAGGGATCAAACTTCTGAATGGTTACATGCAGCCCTCTTGCTTTTAAAAGCCTTCCAAGTGAAGCTGCAGTAATACCTTTCCCTAACCCAGAAACAACTCCGCCGGTTACAAATATGTATTTTACAGACATGGTTTTATCCTCCTAAAAAAGTGCAGAAAGCAACTAAATACTTCCTTATAATACTTAGCATTTCTTTTCTATTTTATATTCGACATTTTACGGTGTCAATAGCAATTAAAGCAAGCTATTTCCCATTCAGGACATCAACTGCTTTTGCGTACTGCCTGTCATACTTTAAGATCAAATTTTCAATCTCCGCATTTAAAGCCTTCTGAGTTGTAAAATCAAGCACACCCCCGGGATATAAGTTTCTGTCCGTTCTAAATTTACTTATTGCCTTGTATGTCTTTTCGTCAAGGATAGTATCAGGGGTATCTACATCATATCCCAGTGCCATTAATATTTTTTCCGCATAATAAATATCTATTCCACTATTGTTAAGATCCGGTTTCCATGTCACGCTCAATTTCTGCAGACTATTTATATCAATACCGTTTACCAGTTCAGGATCATCTACAATTATATCAGGTGTCAGCCCAACTTCATCAATTATTCTCCCTTTCGGAGTAGAATATACGCCCGTAGTGATCTTTATAGTACCCATTATGTCATTATCCTGTGGGTAGATCCCATATTTGGTCATGAGATCATAGCCATCAACTACTTTTATTCCTAATTTGCTTTCATATTTTCTAAATGCCTCAGGTGTAAGAACAGGTATTACACTTTGCACTTTTGCCTTCCCAAAAGTCTTTGTACCAATCAACACGCCTGCACCTGTATCCTGAATTGCTCCGGCTACAATTTCTGACGCGCTTGCGCTCGACCCGTTTACAAGTACCGCAACTTTATATTTTTGTTTCTCAAGGTCCGAATAATATTCTAAATCCATAATATCTTCAGACTTGAAATCCAATTTCGTTATTAAGCCCTTGGGAACGAACTTGTTTGCAACAGCAACAGCCTGTCCTACCTCACCACCCGGGTTGTTTCGCAAATCAAGTATTACCTTACTTATTTTCGCTTTATCAGCTTCTTTTAATGCCTGTGTTACATACTTATCTGTATTGGCGTTAAATGATTCAATCTTCAAATAGCATATACCGTTTTTTATTTCATATTCCACGGGGCTTATTTCAACTTTTTCCCTGTTTACTTTAAGCTTCAGAACTTTATCCCCATCTCCTCTTAGTATTTCCAAGACAACTGTAGTTCCTGCTTTACCTTTTATTAAACTGGTAGCTTCCTCGGTAGAAACTCCCACAATACTCTTTCCATCTACAGAAATAATTCTGTCACCGGGAATGATGCCTGCCTTTTCAGCAGGAGAAGCAGCAAATACTTTGATTACTACGATGTATTCATCTCTTTTTTCTAAACTAACCCCTATACCTTCAAAGGTTCCTTGCATGTCGTTATAGAAGTTTTCTGTTTCCTCACTGTCATAATATGTAGTATACGGATCCAGGGTATCCAACATACCTCTTAACGCACCCTCCAGAAGCTTCTTATTGTCTAACTCGCCCCTGTACTTATTACTTATCATATCAAATACACTATTAAGGTATTCAGCACCGATATCGACAGTTGATGACCCCGAAACACCATAAACCAGAGTTTGCTGCAAAAAAATCACACAGAGAACCATTGCAAATAGTAGAACAAGTTTTCTATTCCTTACCTTCACTTACAATCCCTTCCTCCTCTTTCATTAATTCTCTTTCACTAATTCTTGCATTATAATCTCACATTATTTATTCCCATTGGCCGCAGCGCAACGTGACAGTAATATGAAATCATAGTTTGCATATTCTGCGTTTCTGCCTATTTGGACAACAAACATGCAGCAGGCGCGTTTATATAAAGATTAATTCAACTAATTTATAGCTTTAATTTTATCATATTTCATTAGCAAATTCTCCATAGTATGTTTTAGTTTTCAAATGATAAATTGACTTTTTTCGGCTATCCCACTGCCTGCCGCAACAAGCTCATCAGCTCTTGAGCTCGGAGCTCCTGCTATCGAAATGCTAGCACAACAAGTTAATTTAAACAACAGGTATGGTAATGCTTTTGCATTGAGGATTCTAATAATAAAAAAGGCGGATGCTGAAAACAGCATATACTTAAGAAATAACCGCCTTTTTCACTGACTTATATCATTTAATCTATTCTATCAATAATTCACTATGCCTTCCCTGTAGTCTTTTTTAAGGCCTTCTCCCATATATGTAATAAACCTGCTTATTAGTGCTGCTGCTCTGCCTTTTGTAATTTTCTCATTTGGTCTTAAATATCCCTTTTCATCCCCCTGTATCAACCCTATCTTCTGCGCAATATAGACTGCTTCTCTCGCATAACCCGGTATATCATCATTGTCTCTGAAAGTTGTCACTGCCCCCGGTCCGGGATACAGTTTCTCCAATCCGACAGTCCTAATGAATATAGTAACCGCCTCTACCACACTAATAGGATCGTTGGGCCTGAATTTACCACCTTCTCCGGTAATTAATCCCCTTTTGAATGCATTGTTTATGTCTTCAAAATATAAACTCTTTGTGGAAACGTCTGTAAAAGGTGAAATTACCTCCTCTTCTGAACCTTTCCTGCGGGTAGTACTGGTAGTTGTCCTTTTAACAAGGTTGGAATCCTCAGGTACCTCACGTGCTGCTTTAACTAAAGCAGAGACAAACTCGGCTCTTGTCATATATTGTTGGGGATTAAAATCTGAGCCATCTCCGCTGAAAATTCCCAGTCCATAGAGCAATTTTATATCATTTTCCGCCCAATGCCCTCTTAAATGCCTTAAATCTGCTACAGTAAGCCGGACCTTGTCAGGAGTCGACTCCAGTTTCATACTTCCGCGCACAGTTTTCATTATATCAGTAGATACTCCCTTACTGTTAAACTCAGGCAATGTACAGCTGTATTCAAGTATGTTGTTGTTATACTGCGTTTTTTCATAACCTCCACTGAAACCTATCTGATCGGGTATATTTTCATAGTATTTAAATTGTTGAGAAATAGTAGAGGAACGCGAAATTTTTGCAGTACCTCCCCATTTGTCCAACTTTCCGTTTTTCATTTCCTCACTCTGTATAATGTAGTTCAATATCGTTGCCTCTGTATTTCCCCAATACTGGTCATAACCATAAAACTCACCTGTAGCTTCTACAGTAACGGTACCACCTGTAGATGACGTGCCTATCTGGTAAGTCTTTTGGAACCACAAATTTCCTGCATAATAATCTATCGCAGGTCTGGGCACAACAACGCGCGAACTTGTAAAATCATAGTTTGTCAACCTGTAAGTAGTATTGTCTATTTTGATTATCTCTGTAGGCTGCTTTGTTAAAACAGTCTTCTCAGTAGTCTGGCCGTTTTCTCCTTCACTGAGCTCCGTTGTAAGGGACAGCGTCCTTGTAAGAGTCGCAGATTTGTCAATATTCTTCAGGTTATATGTATATGTAGTGACAATTTCGTCTCTTTTCATTGACTTTTTTACCTTAACCGTGCCTTTAAATACTATAGGTTCACCGCTTATGAAGCATACCTCCTGGTATTCAAAAGTGTCTTTGTTAGGCGCAGTTCCGGATGACACACCGCTCTCATATCCGCTGTCCCCGTAATCTGCATAAGCAGCTGACGTAATAAACAGCAGGCAAAAAGCAATTATAAAGCAGATTGTGTTTTTCTTAAAATGTTTCATTCGTATACCCCCAGAAACAGATATATATTAAGATGACCTCCAACGCAATACACTTGGGCTTAACTTGCAGTGCTAGGTAATGAGATAGCATTGTGGAGAGCTTTAAAGCTAATCAGCTAAGCGAAGGATTAGGCAAATCTCATGAGCGAAGCCAATTGATCCGCCATGTAACGGGCTTATTAGCTCTTAAGCCCGGAACTCCTGCTATCGGAATACCGGCACAACAAGTTAATTTTCTACTATCACAATATAGGCATCTCCGGTTTCCGTATTTTCACTTTTGACAATCCTTAAGCGGTCACCTTTCCTGAGATCGGAAGGTTTAATAATTTTATTGTTTTTCAAAATAATTGTATTATTGAGCAGGTTTACAGTCATATCATTGGAACTTGTCCATAAATATTGAGAAGTATCGAATATCATGGCATTACGGAGCTTAAGTTCATTTGGTTGAGTAATTACCGTTCCTTCCTCTCCTACAGTTCCACCATTTATTTCATATAAATCTCCTATGGCATTGTAAATACCAAAGGGAGCAGTACTTACCACCGTGGCATCTATACCGTCGGCTACAATATATACTACACTGCCAATAAAACTTTCTTCACCATAAGGAGTAAAATCTCTATGACTCATTAAACCGTCATTTCCGAGAATTCTTGTGTCATAATTAATGTTAAAAGTTTTTGGTGTATTTGAATATGCCCAAATAAACCCATTCAGCTGGGAGAAGGATTCAACGGTAAATCCTTTATTTTCCTCAATGCTGGATATCCTTCCTCTGTAAATTGCAACAGTTCCGGTACTTGTATTCTCCTTCACTTCTACAATTCCCGCTACAAAAACACCACTGCTGTTATCCCTGTTTGCAACCACATAGACAGCATCATCATTTGAAATACTGTTTGCTGTCACAAGTCTTCCATTCTTAATAATAATACTTCCCAGTCCTAACGTTAAAGTATTGTAGTTTTTAGTGAGGTTAACGCTGCCTTTTCCATATTCAGCACCGGCAATTACATCATCATAAATAACTTCTTTGTCACCTTCTTTTCTGAATGATATAACAACCGCCTGCTCCTCGCCTCCATAGCTTCTTTCAACAGCAACGTATGCCTCGGCGTCACTCATGTATTTATTGATAACATCCTTTTTTATTTCCTTATTATTATAGTAAATATTATATTTATTAGACAGCTTAATACTGGTAGCTCCTTTATGGTCTGTTCTTGTCCACTGCCCTCTTTCAAAAACTTCAGCATTAACAAGCACAAGCGTGTCTGAAGCATTATCAATGTAAGAAACTTTCCCTTTGTAAATATTAGAAATATAATGCTCTCCGCTTTCAATTGTTATTTGCTTGATACTTGTAAAATTTGGTGTTTCGTTAATAAGAACCTTTACCCTGTCACCATCCTTGATGCTGTCGTAAGTTGTTAACTTCTTGTTTCTCACTACTAAAACACTTTCATCCACATCAATTACCTGCTGAGTTCCATCGTCATATTGTAAAACCAGTGCTGCAGGCCTTTTAGATATTACCATTGCATATTTTGAAGTATAATTAGGCATGGCACTTACAGAAATAACGTTAGAATCTTCATCGAGCTTGAGAAATACCGTATCGCCAGCTTCTATTTCATCTATCTCTGCAATTTCATGATTACGGTATACTTCCATTCTGTTTACATTAAAGTAGTTATATGTACGGAGTAAAAGGAACTGATTATCATCAGGTCTGGTTCCTGCACCATCTTCACTATACAACGTTATATAGCCCAGATTCGGATTATTATCTTCTACGATACCGCTCACAACCCTTGATTCCTCATCGCTTATCCCGATATTTATATTTTCCAGTGCTATAATTGTGCCATTGGCATCTACGGTGAGCAGCACATCCATACCGGGGTATACATTATCCATCCCTGATTTTTTCCCATTAAGGGTAACAGATATTCCCCTGCTGTATTTGTATGCTCCCTCAAACCGTTTGCTTTCATCACTGAAATTGATACTGTTTCCGGCCTCATTCAAATTAGGATAATCTGTGCTGAAATATTCGGTTATCTTCATGGTAAGCTTGCCAGTGTCTATATCATTTATATTAGCTGCAATATACTTTATATCATTTTTGTTTGACAACACCTTAACATATTTTACCGTGTTATCTGCAGCGGTAATGTATTCGATCCTGTCTCCCTTTTTCAACAGGCCGCTTTTGCCCATAACACCATTTCTGTAGACCACCAGTTCCTTTTCGCTGATGTTATTAGCTTTACCGCTCTGCTCATTTCTTCCGGGATCACTGCTGTTATCTATGTATTCAACATTTATTCTGTGAAGGTTGCCGCTGTTGTTTCTTATTTCCAGAGATTTTATTGCAACAGGTTGCCCTGACAAATTATCTTTTGATATCTTGATGTCCTCAATAACGCCAAGATTCTTCTCATAGCCGAATAGAGGCAAAACTATATTCTTTGCATTTTTTATAACCTGGGCAGCCTGTTCCCTTGTAACAGAATCAACAGGCCTGAAATATCCCTTATCATCACCATTCATAATGTTATTTCGCAGAATTGCTTCTATGTACGGAATTTTTACAGGGTCCGCATTCTTCCAATCCATATAACTGTTAAAAATTTTCTCCTGACTGTATTCAGGCTGCAGCCCGAGAGTTTTGGCAAACCAGTAAGCCAGCTCCTGTCTCTGTGCAGGAGCAGTTCTTTTAAACGCTCCCGAGCCCAGGGATGTCTGGTTCGGGTTCATGGCATCGTTCAGATCCTCTTCTGATATCAGTTCATCATCGGCAGCAAGCTTAAGATAGCCGTCAGCCCACATGCTGATAGCATTTTTCTTTTTGTCTTCCCTTCGGCGCTCCTCATCAAGCTTCTCCGCAGCCTCCAGTGCTTCAGCCTCTCTGCCAGCCATTCTATATGCAAGCGCAAGAGCCTCCTCTTTTGACAGGGATGCACCCAGTCCAAACTGTTTATTTCCATAACCTTTGAACAACCCCAGCGCTCCTGTCTCGTAAATAGCCTCTTTTGCCCATGTATTGGAATTTTTTACGTCTGTATAATCTATATTGTTTAAAACAGCAGTCGCATTTTCAATGCCGCTGAAAACCTTTTCAGGATTCTCAGCAGCAAAAACCGGTACTGTCCATGCTGAAAGTGCAATTATAATACAAGTTATAATAGCTGTTATTTTATTTCCTGTTCTCAACCCGTATATTTTATTAGTCTTTAATTCGGATACCTTTTTTAGCATTTCTTCATCAACTCTCCCGAAACTTTAAGTCCAGTTTTAGTTTTTGTTCAAATTACATAATTCAAATATACTAAAGAATTTTATGAATTTCATAATGTATAATTGTGTAATAAACAAAAATAGCCGCTATTAATTTATCGGCTATTCTTATAAAGTTATTTACCCCTTAATCCTTGATATATCTCCCTTCCTGCTTTTCGCTTTCTAACTTTTGCTTCCCTCTTTATACCCTTTATCTGTCCTCTTACTATCCTCTTTATTTACACTTATCCGGTTAACCGGCTGTCTTTTTTTTGCTTTCTGAAATGTGTGTCCCTTATCCTTTATACTCCAATATCAAAACAGGCGGCATGCTCCCAATATTCTCCCTGGTAAACTCAACTTCCTGTTTTCCTGCTCTTTCACCGCCGCCCGCAACTGCAACAAATTTGTCTACCCCATCAATAGGAAAATCATTATCGTCAGTTTTAAAGTGCATTGGTATAATCACCGCAGGCTTAAGCAATTTAGCCACCTCAAAAGCCTCTTTCGCATCAACGGTATAATTACCGCCGACAGGAAGAAGCAGTACGTCAACCCTTCCAATTTCCTCTACCTGTCCGGGCGCCGGAATGTGCCCAAGATCTCCACAGTGGCATACTTCTATTCCATCCACATTGAATTTATAGACAACATTTTTACCTCTTTTTTTACCACCGGCTTCATCATGAAAGGTGGCAACTCCCTTGATATCAATGCCATGCTCCGAATAGGTTCCCGGCTCTTTGATATGGACAAAATTACCCTTTACAGCTTTAATATAGTTGTGGTCATAATGGTCGTGACTGGTAGTGACAATGTCTGCTTCTTCAGAAGGAACTTCATAGCCCACCTGCTCATCAAAAGGGTCTGTAAGGATTTTCACTCCTTCAGAAGATGTTACGAGAAAACATGAATGGCCCAACCATTTTATTTTCACTGTTACTTTCACATCCTTTCCGGCGCTGATATACTCAATATATTCAGAACATTCTTAATAACTATTCTTGCACTGTCTACCAATATTATCCGCGCCTTCATAAGGTTTTCCTCTTCGCCCTTTACCCTGCAGGCATTGTAAAAGCTGTGAAAAAGTGATGCAACATCCAGGACATAATGAGTCAATCTGCTTGGCTCGAGAGTCTGAGCACAAATTCTGATCTCATCAGGAAACTCCGCCAGCTTCTTCATGAGCTCCATTTCTTCTCGTGTCTGCAACAAAGAAAGATTCACATCTTCTACCGTTGGCACTTTAACTCCTTCACTTTCAAGCAGCCTTAGCATACTGCATATTCTTGCGTGGGCATACTGAACATAATAAACAGGGTTGTCATTTGATTGTTTCACTGCCAGATCAAGGTCAAAATCCAGGTGACTGCCTGATGCCTTCGTATTAAAGAAAAACCTTGCCGCATCTTTGCCCACCTCTTCCAGCAAATCTGTGAGCGATATGGCCTTCCCCGTTCTTTTAGACATGCGTGCAATTTCACCGTTCCTGTAAAGCCGGACAAGCTGGAATATAACAATCTCAAGCTTTGAAGGATCAACACCAACAGCAGACACACCAGCTTTCATTCTGGCCACATGTCCATGGTGATCTGCACCAAGGAGGTCGATAACCCTGTCAAAATTACGCTTGAGGAATTTATTCCTGTGGTAGGCTATATCCGAAGCAAAATATGTTGGAAATCCGTTGCTGCGTACTATAACATCATCCTTGTCCGCTCCCAGTTCAGAAGCTTTAAACCACAGGGCATTGTCCTTTTCATAAGTCCATCCTTTTTCTTTTAAGTAGTTAATGGTTTCCCATAATTCACCACTGTCATAAAGGGACTGTTCTGAAAACCACACGTCAAATTTAATTCCATACTGTTCCAGGCCTTCTCTTATTCTGTTAATATTTCTTGGAAGTGCGAATTTAACAAGTTCTTTGCGCCTCTCGGAAGGCTCAGCATCAAGGAGCTTGTCCCCATATTGATTAATATATTCCTTCATATGTTCTATTATATCTTCTCCATGATAACCGTCTTCCGGAAATTCAATGGCATCTTCGCCTTTCAATAATTGTATGTATCTCGCTTCAAGAGATATGCCAAATTTCTCTATCTGATTTCCGGCATCATTGATATAAAATTCCCTGGTAACATCGTATCCTGCCGCCTCCAGGACGCTTGCAATGCAATCTCCAAGTGCTCCGCCCCTTGCATTCCCCATATGGAGAGGCCCTGTCGGGTTTGCGCTCACAAACTCCACCATAACTTTCTGGCCTTTGCCGATATTAATTTTCCCGTAATCTTCCTTTTCATTCTGTATAATCTTAAGAGAATCATACAGCCAATCATTCTTCAGATGAAAATTTATGAACCCAGGTCCTGCGCAGTCAACCTTTTCTATATATGTGCCTTCCAGATTCAAATTATTTATTATCATTTCAGCGATCTGCCTGGGGGCCTTTCTGGCCATCCTGGTAAGTTGCATTGCAATATTAGTTGAGAATTCCCCGTGTTGCACTTCCCTTGGTGTTTCAACAGAAATCTCCGGAATTTCTATATCAGGAATGTTGCCATCCTCTATATTTTTTAAAACTGACTGTCTTACTATATCTTTTATGCTCTGTCTAATATCATCCACAATATTTATCATTAGAACATCCTGCCTCTCTTATGAACATACAAAAATCATTATATCCAGTTTTATTATTATCTATTTCAATCTCATAATCAACCTCTATTTCTCCACCGTTATCATTAACACTGACATTCAGGTGATGTGCAGTGACACCTACGGTAAAAGCCCCGTACTCCGTATCATAATAGGAAACGTGTTTCTGGCCTTTCTTGAAAATGAACTGTGAATTCACCGCACCGAATCTCATAAGCGTGACTTCATCATCTTCAATTTTTAATGTAGTGGTTGTCCCATCCATGCCGGTTACTTCACTTTCCTTATACATTACGTAATATGCGTTGCCTTTCTTATAATACTTTCCCTCAGTTACAAATTCAAGATTGCTTATATCCTGATCAACAGGTGTCTGCCTTCCTCTAATGGAGATAATAACATCTTTTTTCATTTGACATATACCTCCTGTCACCATTTTCAACCGTTGCTTAGTATTTCTCTATATCTACCTTTTCAACTGTTTTGATTTCTTTTCCCAATATTATACTCCCAAGTGTTTCGAATTTTTCTACACTGTCACTGGTATAGTACCTGTATACCGGTTTCAACTTTTTATCCCGCTCCATACCATTTTCTCTGATAACCCTTGAAACGGTCTTCGCCGCCTCGTGGGCAGAGCTTACAAGTCTGACATCTTTACCCATAACTTTAGATATGGTATTTTGCAGGAGGGGATAATGGGTACACCCTAATATAAGTGTATCAATCTCCTTGTTCTTCAGAGAAGAGAGATACTCTTCGGCAATCCGGTAGGCAATATCATTTTCCCACCAACCCTCTTCAACAAGCTGTACAAAAAGGGGACATGCCTTAGAAATTATCTCAATTGAATTGTCAATTTTATTTATAGCCTTCTCATATGCTCCACTGTTTATTGTAGCAGGCGTACCTATAACACCTACTTTTTTATTCCTTGTCTCCCTCGCAACAGTTATCGCTCCTGGCTCAATAACTTCAACAATAGGAATTTCAAAGTTGTTCTTGACAGCTTCATAGCTGTATGCGCTTGCAGTATTACATGCAATAACAATCATCTTGATATCCTGGTTTAGAAGAAACCTGATATTCTGAAAAGTATATTTTGTAACTGTTTCCTTTGATTTAGTGCCGTATGGAGTCCTTCCGCTGTCACCAAAATAAACTATACTTTCAGTCGGCATTATTCCGACAATTTCCTTTAGTACCGTAAGACCTCCCAAACCGGAATCAAATATTCCTATGGGCCTGTTATCCATTTACTTCCCTCCGATTATTCCAATGTTATATACTGTAATCTCTCTTGCTATCTTCAAATCTCTCCAGCGCCAGCTCTATAAGACGGGTGATCAGCTCACTATATGAAATTCCTGAATTCGCCCATAGTTTGGGGTACATGCTTATACTTGTAAAGCCGGGTAGTGTGTTTATCTCATTTATATAAATTTTGCCGGTCTTTCTGTGAACAAAGAAATCAACTCTCGAAAGGCCTGCACAGTCAAGAGATTTAAATGCCCTCACTGCATAATCTCTAATTTGATTTATTGTCTCTTCCGGCAAATTAGCCGGTATCTCAACTCTTGAAATATCATTTATATATTTATCGTGATAATCATAAAAATCGCTGCCCGCAATTATTTCACCAACAGTAGACGCAATAGGTTCGTCATTCCCGAGAACTGCACATTCTACTTCCCTTCCGTCTATGAACTCCTCCACGAGAATTCTGCGGTCATACCTTGCAGCAAGATTCAGAGCTTCAATAAGTTTCTCCCTGTTTCCTGCTTTCGAAACTCCAACGGAAGAACCTGCGTTAGACGGTTTTACAAAGCATGGGTATGCAAGTGAGTCTTCAACCTGCTCTATTATTGATTCCAGATTAGTATTCAACTGCTTTCTGTTGAATACAAGATATTTCCCCTGGGGGATACCTGCTTTCTCAAAAATAATCTTGGCATATGCCTTATCCATTCCCAAAGCTGAGGCTAAAACGCCGCATCCCACATATGGTATTTCCGCAAGTTCCAAAAGTCCCTGTATAGTACCATCCTCACCGTTACATCCGTGCAGGACCGGAAATACCACATCAATTTTCTTCTTGCCCTGCCCTGCTCCCGCAGCCTCAAGAATACCTGCCGGACTGTCAAGGTATCCACCGGCCGGCAGCAGAGTATTTCCCGAATCTGCCTGTGATTCTGCTATAGCCTGCCATTCACCTGTAGACAGTTTTTCAACGGGGCCGTCATAAATAAGCCACCTGCCCTCGCGAGTTATGCCAATCATAGTAACATCATATTTGTTTCTATCAATATTTTGAAGGATTGACTGAGCAGAAATCCTCGAAACTTCGTGTTCGGAAGATCTTCCACCGAAAACAACGGCTATATGTCTCTTTTCAACCATAAAAAATTACTCCTCATAAAAGTTAATTAATAACTCTAGTCTTATATATATTTTTCATTTTACTATTTAAGTACAGCAACTTCAAGCTGTTATTAGCAAGGTTGCCAATATGAACAAAACAAAGTAATATAAATACAGTGGCAGTTAATTCAGGTTAATCAATGAGGCAAAATGCAGTAAAGTAAAATATATTGAAGTAAAACAAAAATTTTTTAGGAGGGTAACAAAATGCCGTTTTATGATTTGCGATGCACTAAATGCAAGAATGAGTTCAATATAATGGCAAGAATGAGCGAACGTGAGCAAAAGCTGATAAAATGCCCTGTGTGCGGAAGCACCGAACTTGAGGCCATCTTCAGCAATGTGAATATTATGCAATCAAGAAAAAGTGAAATTTCATCCTGCCCTAATTCACATATATGCGGGGGTTGCTGCGGACATTAGAAAAACAGCATTGCCTTGTTGCGGCTTTCGGAAAACAATACCGCAAGACCGCAACAGGGCAGTTGATTCTTTTATACCATAGATATTCAAGCAGAAATTGAACATTTATGCTCATATTGCAGCTTTTGAATAAAAATTTCACAAGACTGCAACGGAAGAATTAATGTTTTATTCCAATATTTCTTCTTCGAGCCACTCGTCTGAATGGGTTTCCAGATCATCATAAAAGATATCTTCATCTTCACCGAATGTCTCAAGGTCATCAGTAAAAATCTCTTCATCCTCTGAGAATGTTTCCTGGCCGTCAGGTAATGTATCCTGTTCTTCATTGAATGTTTCAGTAGAACTGCCGGTAGCACCGGTTTTCTGAGGCTCTTTGCTTATAAGGGAATCACTTCTTTCAAACGGAGTGTTAAATCTGAAATGGCCTTTGTATTCCTTCTCTTCCTTTCCTTCTATTAGAAATTTTACTTTTTGAATTTCTTTCAGCTCAGTAAGAGAATTCACTATTGAGAAAATGGTTATCTGCTCTGCTGCCTTGCCTCCTGGGTGTTTATCCCTGAACTCCTTGGATAAATTCACTGTAGCAACCCCTGCTTCTATTTTCACCGGTGGCAGCAGTTTTGTACCTTCGGGTATAGTCGGTTTACGGCCTTCTTTTGAGCCATTTATTAATTCGTTTATAATTATTGCCGCAAGATTATTTACGCTCTTTTTTGCTTCACTTATAGGTATGTATCTCACTTCTAGCACTAATTTCGTATTATCATCATTAGCAAAATAGAGTCGAACGGGCACCTTGTCACTAAGACTGACAGCCTGTTCCTCATTCATAACAATACTGCTGGCCGGACGCAATTCATCATTTTCAGCATCTAATCCAGCCTTCTTTTTAAACAAACCACATCCCGAAAAAATTGCCATTATCATCATACAGACAATTATAATACATAATAGCTTTCGCATTACCTTGCCACCTCTCAAAATTTTCTTATACGATATTTTTATGCCGTTAATTCATACAGTATTCTTTATTAGCAAAATTTTCACCAATTCTAAGTACTGTAAATTTTTCGCATTTCACACAGTATTCAACAATATTAGAAAATACACTATTTACAAATTATCTTTATTATGGTAATATTTGAATAAGGTTTATAAATTTTTAATAATTTGCCTTATTATTTATTTAATGTATATTGTTGTGACTACTTGGACAAGCAGTTATGGATTAAACATATAAAATACATATTTAATACTGACATTTTTTTATTAAAGTATTTTACTAAAGTATATTTAAAAATGATTATTATATTTGATTTGGCAGTAAAACTTAACTTATTCACAGCATTTACTCTTAACAGTTTAACAATTTTCAAATAGTTCAATTTGATGACAACGGATTTTTATACTATGGAATTAGTCATGTATAATCATCATTTGGGGTCATGTGGAGGTTTGGATAGCACATATGGACAAGATGTCGGTTACTTCAGTCTTACTTGTTAGCTTTCCGGAAATGCTGCTCATTGTTATCAGTACTTTGACAATAGCTGGGTATAGAGATATTCTTAACTTTAAAGAAAAGAAAAATTTAATTAATTTATTTCTTTGCTCATTGCTTATGACAATCATTTCTGTAGCTTGCCGCGCCATATTACCGTCAGCAACATTGAACTTCATTTTAATGGCAGTGCTTTATCCGATAATTATTCATTGCATATACCGCTACAGGATAATTTCAACAATACTCGGCATAATTTTATCACTTATAATCATAATACTTGGCGAATCAATATTTATAACTATATTATTGAAAGTTACAGGTCTTTCTCTGGAAACTGTTTATGCAAGTAATATATTAAGATTATTATTTTCTGTCCCAATACGCTTATCTCAATTACTGGTGATAGCTCTTGCCTGTAAATTGCGGAGAATTAATTTAAAATTTGTTCAACTTTCTGTTCACGAATGGATTCAGATAACTTTGCTTGCACTGATGATATTAAGCAGCATGTTCTCAATTGAATCCGGCTTTAAAAATATTAAGAGAGATGTCAACACCATCATAAAATTAATTATAAACGTGTTTATCGCCATAATATTCTCTACCTGGATGATTATCAGTATATTCAGAATCAAAAAAATATCTAAAGTCAATCAAAAAATTAATAATTTTGAGTTAAAAAGAATTAGAAAATTATTGATAGAAGGTCACACAGAGCATGTAATAAAATTGATAAATACAAAATTAAATGAGGAGGGAGAGAATAATGAAATCTAAAAGCCTACGTATTCTAGGTGCAGTTGCAACATTGTTTGCATTAATTACTGCATCAACAGCTTGTACCTGGATTTTACATCAACCAAAGGAACCCAAATGTCTCAGGAAGTAACATAGTTTTCCATTGAGCTCAAAGCTCTGAAAAATTGCTAATTAGCATAACAAATTGGCGAACCCCTTTTGTCTATAAGGACTTAAGGGGTTTTGCCATGACTTATCAATCCTTAAACAATGCTTCTCTTATAAATTTTACATTAAGTTTCTTATCACATAGTTCTTTTGCTAATCTTAAATAATCCTCGTTTTCAGGATTAAAAACGAATTCCTTCAAATCCTCTTTTATATGGAATGTTGTCTCACTCCTGCTTTCCTCATACCTATATGGAGTCACATGTCTGCTATATTCAAGTGCTTCCGGGGTATTTTTTCTATAAAAGAAAGAATGATCAACATTAGCATATTTAGCAAGGACATCTATAAATAGTGGTGATGGATTTATATCAATTCCTCTTTCAAGCGCCTCATACACCATAGGCTCAATGCTCTCACCGGTTTTCTCAGCTATATCCTCCACTATCTGTTCGTATGTCATACCATTCCTGAGCAGCTTAAGATTAGAAGGCTCAAATTTTTTTATATAGTCTATATAACCTATTTCTTTTAAAAGTTCTTCCATTGACATTGAAAGAACGGGAGCTAATTTCTCTAAAGAACTTATACTTGGCATTATATCCTTTTTAGTTTTAGGATCTCCACCTTCTAATTTGCTTATATATGCATGACTTAAACCACACTTATTTGCAAATTCTCTTAATGAAAGGCCCATACTCTCTCTTTTTGCTCTTACTATGTCGCCCAATCTGGCCATCCAATCCCTCCAGAATCATCATCCTACACATCTCTTATCACTATATAAATATATATAATTTGTGTAATTTGTGTAAATAGCAGTTGACAAATTTTGACTATTATGATAATATAACATCGTAAACTAAAGTTTACATTATAGAAACTAATTAAATATTTTTGTTAACTACACTTAACATTATCTCAAAAAAGTGTATGCTTTGTAAAGAGCGTTATGAAACATTTTTATTGTAGTTATAATTTATGGACATGCTCCTGCTAAATTGAACAAGTTGCTGTAACAATGATCCCAACACGCTTCTGTTAAGATTGTTCTTTAAAAAGCATGCAAAGTATACCTGATTTTAAAGGGTGAATACTAATGAAAATAAAACGTCAAAAGGTTATGGAGCTTATGGACATATATTGCGATGGAAATTATAACCGCTTTGGGCGTGAACTTGGAATCGACCCTTCCCATCTGTACAGATTTATCAACAAAGGTATAGGTGGAGGCAAAAAGTTAGCCGGAGCTGTAATCAAGTTTTGCAAGGCAAATAGCCTCGATTTTGAGGATTATATTGAATTATAAGTAAATTCTAATAAATTTAATATATAAATCACTGGAGGGGATACAGCTCATACTGGGGAAGTTAATACTAGAGAAGTTAATACTAAAAAAATATTAGAAAAATTAATACTAAAGAAGTTAATTCTAGGGGAATTAATAAAGATGCATGCGAATTTTATTGTTGCATGCATCTTTTACTTATTTCTAAGGACATAATATTTTCATTATATCAACAATATCTTTATCTACCACTCTATAGCGTATCTCAAGACCTTTTCTCCGGCCTTCTATAATGTTTGCCGCCCTAAGTTTTACAAGATGTTGTGATATGGTTGATTGAGGCAGTTCAAGGCATTCCTGAATTTTTGTTACATTACACTCATTGTCAAGCAGACCTTTTACAATACAGAGCCTGTGTGGATGGGCAATTGCTTTTAGTTTTTCAGCCTTTTCCTCATACTTTTTTACATCAACCATTCCTTTCCTCCTTTGCATGTATGTCTAAGCCGGTTTGTCTAATTTGTTTGATATCATCATTATTCGTAATTTTATCATGTTCATAAATACCTTCATTGGGCTGCTTTTGTACAGCAAGCTGGTATGTCTTGTAACCCCCGCTGAGATTCCTGACATTTTTAAATCCTTTCTGTACCAGTATCCTGTACGCTATATATCCCCTCAAACCTGCCTGGCAAAAAAAATATATATCCTTGTCAGTGGGTATTTCTCCCAGTCTGTTTCTCAATTCATCCAGCGGTATGTTGACGGCTCCCTCAATAGTCCCAAGGTCGTACTCTGCAGGTGTCCTCACATCTATTAATACTGACTTGCTCATGTCTATCGCAGCAACATCATGCCAGTGAAATATACTACTGTCATTTTTAAGAATGTTCGAAGCTGTATATCCTGCTATATTGACAGGATCCTTTGCAGATGAATATGGCGGCGCATATGCAAGCTCAAGTTTCTCAAGGTCAAATACCGTCATCCCTGCCCTTATAGCAGTTGATATCACATCTATTCTTTTATCGACGCCATCATATCCAACAATTTGTGCACCCAGGACCCTTCCATCTTTTTTATCAAATAACAGTTTTATAGACATAGGAATGGCTCCGGGGTAATATCCTGCATGGGACGGCGAGTGTGTAAAAGACTTTTCATAGTCTATGCCACTCTTTTTCAATAATTTTTCGTTATTTCCCGTGCTGGCTACAGTTATATCAAATACCTTGACAATAGAAGTACCCTGAGTGCCTGAATATTTCTCATTTCTGCCACATATATTGTCGGCAGCAATTCTTCCCTGCTTGTTTGCAGGTCCTGCAAGAGGTATTAACGCAGGATTGCCGCTGATAAAGTCCCGTACTTCCACAGCGTCACCTACAGCATAAATATCAGGATCAGAAGTAAGCATATTTTCATCCACATATATACCGCCCGTAGGCCCTAACCTGAGACCTGCCTCCATGGCAAGCTTTGTTTCAGGTCTGACCCCTATACCCATTACTACCATGTCTGTCCTAAGCTTTCTTCCACTGGAAAGCTCAGCTATTATACCATTCTCAGTATGATTAAAGGATTTGACTGAATCCTTCAGATAAAACTCTATTTTCTTTGATTTCAAGTGTTGGTGGACTATTGCAGCCATATCATAGTCAAGGGAAGCAATAACATGGTCAGCCAGCTCAACAATAGTAACTTTTATACCTCTCTGATAGAGGTTCTCTGCAATTTCAAGCCCGATAAAACCTGCTCCTATCACAAGGGCTCTTTCTGGCCTGTTTTCATCCACAAATTCTTTTATCCTGTATGTATCAGGAATATTTCTGATGGTAAATATCCGAGGTGATTCAGCTCCCGGAAGCGGCAGCCTGATTGGTTCTGCTCCCGGTGAAAGGATGAGTTTATCATAACTTTCCGAATAAGTTTTTCCCGAAGATATATCGTATACTTCTACCTTTTTCTCAGCAGGCAATATCCTAGTAACTTCACTTTTTACCCTAACATCAATATTAAATCTTTCCCGCATGTCTTCGGGCGTCTGTACGACAAGTCTGTCCTTTTTTTTAATTACCTCTCCAATGTAGTATGGAAGACCGCAATTGGCAAAGGAGATGTAATCTCCCCTTTCAATCATTATTATTTCCGCATCCTCATCAAGTCTTCTAAGCCTTGCAGCAGCGCTTGCCCCTCCGGCAACTCCACCTACTATTACAACTTTGCGTGACATAGTTTTCCCTCCAGTGTATCATGTATTAATATTCAAACAAAGCTCGAATACTAATGCCATGTTTCAGTTTCCGGAAATATGTTCCGTAAAGCTGCAACATGGCATTTAATCCTTTTTTAACATGCCTGCCATTTGTTTGCCGCGCAAACAGGTAATTGCGTATAAAATTCAATCTGAACATGAATATTAATATCGTCAAATATAATTATATCCTAATAGAATTATATCCTAATATTATTATATTATGATACAACAATATAATCAATAAAACAAAAGGGGTTGATTCATCCTACATGGCTTTTGTATATCTGTCTGCGAAACTGCTTGCGCAATAACTGTCCGGTTTTATTTTGGGTATGAAGTCCAATCCTTTAACCATACCCACCATCTCGTTAATCAGGCTTTTGGTTTCTCCTTTCCTTCCCACATCTATATGAAACTCAAAAGCAACTCCTCTGGATACGCCACCCTGATTGACCAGGTTTCTTATATGCTCAATTTTTTCTTCGTCAAACAGATAAGCTAATTGGAGGCTTGCACAAGTTTCAAGATAAATCTTCTCCCTGAGGTTTCTGACCGGCCTTTGTATTTCACACTTATGAAGAAATCCTGTCGCTCCTTTACCTACCCGGTGGACATGAATACAGGAGACAAACACTGTCTTTTCAGCCACTTGTGAATCTGTCCCCACAGAAATCCTGTATGAGCTGTTGGTGTCAGCTTTTATGAAATTTATAATTTCCTCATAAAGCTGATCAAAATTCATACGGTCATTCCTCAAATTTCTGAATATTGTGTTTTTATCAATAACAAGCGCGTTTCCCAAAAGCATAAATTTTCCGCCTCCTAATAGGTGTAAAAAAGCCCTGTGAAAAGGGTCACAGGGCTAACGATACCATTTGCGAAAGTACTATGTTCCGGTTTACGGTCAGAGGCAAAATGAGAGTACCGCTTAAAACTTATTCTCAGCTTTCGATACAAACTCATAAAGTCCCTTCCCTTCAAAAATATTTATTATAATGTTATCATATGACATAATTAATTGCAAGGGACCAATTTTTTCTATTAATTGCTTATTTATCAACTTTTTCTTGACTTTAATTTTACCAGTCTTCTCTGTACACTTATCAGCCCAATAATGCCTATTGCAACGCCTAACCACAGGGTGGCAAATCTCGTAATCATTGTGGCAGCTGAAGCAATCTCCCGGGATACTCCCATCATTATTAAAAGCCCCATTATGCTTCCTTCCGCTACAAATAACCCTCCCGGCAGCATTGAAAGAGCTCCGGCCAGTGATGCAAATGAAATTGTAAAAATGGATGATAGCACTGATATAGGTGTGCCAAATCCGTACATAGTAAGATATATTACAATACCTTCAAAGGACCATGAAACAGCGCCTAAAATTACAGAAAAAATTATGCTCCTTACTGTCAAAAGCTCATAGGAACTCTCATAGAAAGCATCAATCTGTTTCCCGAGTTTTCTGATCAGGGGAAGTTTCTTAAGAATTCGTATTATAAAACCGGCAACAGCCCTTGATCTGATGGAAACAATAAAAACCGCAAATAAAGCTACCGAGACAGCTAATACAACTAATCCGTATTTATACTTAAGCGCCCCAATACTGGCAAGAACAGTCATGCTCATGGCATCTGTCAATCTCTCGATTATTATCAACGGGCTGGTGACGCTCATGGGAACTCCCGTAAATTCTTTAACTAAATACGATTTCAAAAACTCTCCCACTCTGCCTGGTGTCACAGTCATGCTGAGTCCTGACATGAAAATCCTGATATCATCTTTTCTGTCAATATTGATATTAAGCAGCTTCAAATAGTAACTCCACTTTACATATCTTAACGCGTAGTTCATAGGCGGAAGCAGCAATATCAAAGGAAGATATATTATATTAAAATTCAAAAACGATGAAACAAGTTTATTAAAATCTGAATACAAACCCAGTACAATAAATATTGCCACACCCAAAAACAGGGAAATGAGCATTTTCTTTTTTAACCGGCTAAAGTCCAACTGTTACCACTCCGTTACTTATAAGACTTGAATAGCTTTCCCCATTCAGTGTTTTCCTGAAAGTCTCTCACAATTTTCTTTCCTTTGACCGGATACCAGTAAAAGTCGTGGTAGAAGGCCGACCCCAAAATAAATATATAAACCAGGGGTGTATGGAAAAAGAGCTTTTGTATCTTCTTCAACGGTCCAAACCACAGTATATCTCCCACACGGCTCGCGCCGTTATCTCCCACTTCGAATCCGAAGTTTACATCAGAAATATCCTCGCCTATAACTTCAATATTTTCAACTTTGCCATTGCCAAGGCCTGCCTTGTCCCCTTCCTTGATATATTCAAGGCTCATAGGGTCAAATCCCATCATCTTTGAAGAAATAGCGTCTATTGCAACCTGATCCCCGCTGGCCAGAATATAGTTTTTAATTTCTGGTTTCATAGTTCTCGGACCGGGTCCATTTCCCGCTACAGTGCCGTCTGTCACAGCAAAAATGCCTGAATGTATCTCCTTCTGTATTGCAAGCAAGTCAACCAGCGTCTTGTGTATTACACTGTGAGTATAGTGACGCTTTGTGTTCAGCAGCCCGCCGAAAGCATTCTTCATTGCACCTGTTGTTGTAGCATATATGTGGCATTTCATAGTGGGCAGGTGAATTATGTTTTTGTCAAAGAAGTAATCAGGCAGCATAATACCATCGGGAAAAATTCTGTCCAGCACAAGCATTTTTGCTTTCGGTTCATATTTTACCCATGTCATGTCCTCTTCCTTAAAATTGTACAAAACAGGTATATTATATCTTTTGAATATATCGGTATATTTGTTAAGTCTTTCTCCTTTGTAGGCGTTAGTCACAACAGTCTTATTCTGAACGCATACGATATCATCGTAGCCATCCTCCTTGAGGCATTGTATCACTGCCTCCAGCTGCCACGGAGTTGTGTTTGCTCCGGGGTATGGAAAGTGCCATGATATATTGTCCTTCAGTATTGTTGTTTTTCCTTTCTGAAGATATTTGTCATACTCCGCCATTCTCATAAGCCTTTTATAATCTTCAATAACCGTCTCCGGTTTTGTTTTAAGCACAGCAACCTTAGATTTTGTCACGATAAAAAACCTCCTGACCTCGTTATCTCGTATTTTATTAATATTAACACAAGTTTACTTGTTGTACCATCATTTCGACAGCAGGGGTTCCGAGCCTGAGAGCTTTAGAACACTTGCTTTAAACTCTCCGCAATGCTATCTGTTGCTTAGTACAGCAAATTAAGCTGATCTATTTCGAAAACTCATCTTCGAAAGCTCATCGTTGTTCATATAAATTCTTAGCTGTTCTGCCAATTTCTCAGTAAAAAAAGTAGACAATTATAAAGCTTGTAACAGCCCACAATATTATATCTATCATCAATGGCTTGTCCTTCAGCAATGCCAGCTCAGGACTGCCTCCTAAATCAGTTGTGGCAACAAGGTACTGGTAACGGAATATACCGTACAATACAAAGGGTATTGTAAACATCATGTAGTAAGACTTGCCAGCGTTAAATGTATACAATGAATAAGTTATCACAGTGGTAGAAGTGACAACTCCCAGCATCTGGTCAATAAGTTCAGGAGTATACTGATTAAGTATTTTCCTGTGCTTTGATGCGTCGTCTGACATGACAAGAAGCTCGCTTTTTCTTTTGTTGAGTGCCAGAAACAAAGCAAGCAAAGTAGTACACTCAATCAACCAGGGTGATATCTCCACGTCTATTACTACGGCGCCACCTATAGTACGCAGCACAAAACCCATCGCAATGATGATAACATCAAGAATGATTACATTCTTCAGAATTAGTGAATAGACTGACACCATTATCGCATATCCGGCAAGTACCAGGAATAGTTTAAAGTCCAGCGCATATGCAATTATAAGAGAAATTGCCAGAATGATACCCGCAGACAGCAGTGCCTCTACCGGCTTTAGCTTCCCTGATGCGACAGGCCTCTTGCATTTACGCGGATGCAACATATCTTTTTTTCTGTCTATTACATCATTAATCAAGTAGACAGAGCCGGATACCAGTGAAAATAACAAAAAAGCATATACAGACCTCACTATAAGTTCAAAGTTAAAAAAAGATTTGGAAAAAATAAGACCTGCGAAAACAAAACTGTTCTTTGTCCACTGTTTCGGCCTCATGGATTTCAATATATAGTAAAGTTTTGTACCAATATTCATATTCCTCGCTCCTAAACTCTCTCTATTAAATAATGTTGTGTGCAAATAAGCACTTCAGTCCCATATTCTCCAGTCTCATTTTGTTCAGTCCCATATGGTTTATCACATTGCCCAGTATTGTATTGGCCAGTATTACATTTCTCAGTATAACCTTGCTCAGTAGCATATCTGTCAGTAGCATTTTGCTCAATATCACATTACTATTTTATCATATATATTGCCATGACTACATTATAGTGTTGCCATGGCTACGCTCTAACAGAAGTCCAACGTCAAAATTTTCCGTTAATCCTGAAATATATGCAATATATTATTTCAGAAAATGCATTGCTTTAATATGGGGTATACAGTCTGTAAACCTTTCCTTCTTCCGTCTCTGCAACTTCTTCAAGGTCGTAAAGCTCATACAGTTCTTCTATACTGTAGTTAGGGCCCGCTGAATAATTGTCAAACCATACAATATATGAAGCTTCAGAGCGCTGTACAGCTTCTTTAAATCTCTTAAATCCATATATCTCAAGACTGTTCTTGCGGGGAGTATAGCTGGCATGTTTTCCTGTAAGGGCATAAATCGCATCAGGACAGTTACTGTATATATTTCCATCCAGAGGATTTTCCCTTAGCATATTTATCATGCTGGAACTATGCCACCTTACAGTATTGAAGCCTCCTGCACCATTATCAATCAAATGTCCCAGTCCTTTTAAAGCGGAATAAGCAGGACATACCAACCATAAAAGCATCAGTACTGCAAGAATATACCTGATTGCCTTATTCGTAAACCGGCTTGTTTTAGTTGTATGCCTGGGCGGCTCATCTGTATCCCAAGCTGCTTCATCTGTATAATCAGCTGCTTCAGCTGTATACCGAACTAATTTATTTTCTTCATGTTCTTCATACTTATTTTCTTCATAATCTTCAATCTCTTTAAAATAATGATTTACACTATCAATAATTACCGCTGCTATCATAATTAACGGTACAAATACCGGTGATAACAGCCTGCTGTCAATACTGTCAAATGCAACTGCTGTTGCTGTCCCGATGAGATATACAATGTAAAACATTACAAACAACACAGGGGTTACAAGTACAGGCAGAAGGTTTTTGCCTTGTCCTGCATCTTTTTTATGGCTTCTTTCACAACTTCCTGCTACAGCCAGCCGTTTTTTCAGTATCAGCCATATTAGCAATACAGCAAAAATTAAACAAAAAACTGCAAAAACTAACTTTAATAATCTAACACCAGTATCTCCCAGCCTTACATTCATTTCAGCAAGTGGTATAACCCATGAAAGCAGTGTTTTAACTGTCAGTACTATATTCTGTTTCAGAGTGTACATTGAAGGTGTCCGCGCTCCGAACAAAGTCCGGGATAATATATAATTTCTGATAGCCCAGATGCCCAAAGGCAGCCCGGATATGAACCCAAACAACAATATACTGCAGAACCTGTTCACAAATCTTCTTTTCTGCAGCAGTATTACCACCGCCCCTGTAAGAATAATTACAACCCCTATATACCTTGTCATGCATGCAAGAGCGGCAAAAACTGCAGACAGAAGCAAAAAGCTCAGTTTTTGAGTCTTTAAATACTTCTCCATTTCAATAATAAAAAGCAGCAGAAGAAGTATGAACAGCGGCTCCGACCATACATATCTGGAAACATACAGCAATGGAACTGAAAAGACCATAGCTCCAAGTCCCCAGAGCACAAATACAACATTCTTTACACTTCTTGAAAGCCATATGCCGGAGATGAATATAATTAATCCCAGTATAATGGCATTTAAGTAATTGGCAGCTGCCCAAATACCAACCCCGAAAAGCTCCGCAAGTGCAAGCAGGCTGGAAAACAAAGGCGGCCATTGTATAAAAGGTGCATTAAACCCAAAATACTCAAAGCCTTTTCCCTCAGCCAGACTCTTTGCCGCGTGCATATATGCAACCGAATCAGCAGAAATGCCAGGCCCAAACTTTGATGTGCCCAGCAGAATGAGCATAATAGCAAAAATACTTGCCGCTGCCGGCACTATGTGCCATACAATATTCTTATTTTGCAATATGTGTTCAGTGTTTTTTTTACCCATACCTAAATTCCTGTTCTTTTATTTTACATAACAAACAATATCATGAGGGGTATTTTGTGTCAAGAACTGCATGTCCCATGTCGTTGTCAATTTATTGCAGGTAAAAGAAACAGATCCCACCCCAAATGCAGGTAGTCTGGAACATATAGCCGCATTAAATTGTGAAAGAATTCCGGAAATATGGATTGGAGAAATTGCCATACATAGCTTTCCTTTACTAACAAGAGGTGTTCATACATGCTTCATTTTAGATGAAAAACCGGCAGTTCCTATTTCTGCCGGTATAGGTGCAATCCAGTACTTATATATATTTGATTCATATTTATATATATTTCATCACATCAGAACAAGCACAGCAAATTTCAAAATAACAGTGAATCAATCTTTTCCTTATCAAATCCTATAACAATGTTTCCATCTATATCCAGAACAGGAACTCCTCTTTGTCCCGATTTATTAATCATTTCCCTTGCTGCATTCCTGTCAATGGAAACATCAAATTCATCATACTTCACGTTTTTGGATTCAAGATATTTTTTCGCCATACCGCAATATGGACATGACGGTGTAGAATATATTTTTATTGCCATAATATGCCTCCTTAATAATAGATCTCCGGGCATAGTGAGCCGCTCTACAGGCTTCTAACATATTCAATTATTTTTCTTCCTGCCAGAGCTCCCTGGCCTACGGCTACCGAAATCTGTTTAAAGCCACCGGTGCAATCACCTGCTGCAAATAAGCCGTCGATATTTGTCTGCTGGTTTCTATCCACAACAACTGCATTTCCATCAATAACTATACCCATCTTTCTTGCGAAGTCCAAACTGGAAGCAGTTTCATAGGCTATGAATAAGCCGTCAATATCTTCGCTTGTTCCGTCCTTAAAAAACACCTTTTCTAAAAACTCCGATCCGCCAAGCTTTGCAATGGGCTTAGTATTAATCTTAAATTTTTTCACATCATGTGCGTATTTGTCACTGACATCAAGTTCTTCGCCGTTGGTAAATATAGTGATATTACCGGTATATGCTTCAAGTTCAACAGCTTCATGTATTGCAAAGTCCTTGAATCCAAGTACGCCTACCTTCAGATTGTTGTAGAAAAAGCCGTCGCATGTAGAACAATAGCTTATTCCCTTACCTTCAAACTCTGCAAGGTTTTGTATATTAATCTTTTTCTGAGGTTGTCCCGTTGCCATAAGCAGAGCCTTGCTTTTGAAATGGCCATGTGCAGTAGTCACTTCGAAGAAGTCCTTTTTACTTATTGCTATAACCTCTTCGTCAAGTATTTCCGTTCCCAGCCGGCGTGCCTGTTTTTCTCCTTCTTCCAGCAGATATTCACCGCTTATTGGGTTTGAAAATCCAAAATAGTTTTCAATCTTTCCGGCCTTCCGGAGTACACTGTCATCCTTGCCTATAACCAATGTGCTCAATTTTGCCCTTACAGTATAAAGTGCGGCAGACAATCCTGCCGGTCCTTTCCCTATTATTATTACATCATACATACTCATATATACCCCTCGTTATTTTTAATATTAACTGCCATATTGCTGCTTCATTTGCCAGTTGTTTGCTCCACAATCAGCTAATTATACATAATTCAAAGCTTAGCTTAAATTTTGTGCCACGTTGCTGTGGCCGGGAGTGGGCCCCTCCAGACCGCAACGGCAGTGTCTAATGAAATATTTTAACACTATATAGCATGTAACAATCTTATTTAAAGTATATCACTTCTTAAGTATATCACTTTTTACAAAATTATCCCGGGCTCTCCTTAAAATTTTCTTATACATATACATTTTATAACTATTTTAAGATCTCAAAAACTCTCAATATCGTATCCTTGTCTGTCATGCCGGATATTCTTCCATAGATATAACCACTCCTGTCAATAACATAGGTCACAGGAATACCGCTTATTCCATACATCCAGTTGACTTCGTATTTATTATCCATCAGTACTGGAAGAGTCAAATCATTTTCCGCTATATATTTCCTTACTATATCAGAATCTTCATCTGAATTTATTGTGAGAATGACAGCGTCATCGCCTTTTGAAAACTCCCTGTGAACTTTCTCTAAATCAGGCATTTCCATTACACAGTATTGGCACCATGTAGCCCAAAAATTCAAAAAGACAATTTTACCTCTAAAATCGGAAAGACTTACCTTTTTGCCATCTATATCTTCAAGAGTGAAGTCAGGAGCCATGAATTTTTCATTGTTTTCAACATTTGATTTGTTTTCAGCGTTTTCTCTGTCTTTACCAGCATTTCCTTCATACTTGCCGGCTTCTTCGGAATCTTTCCTTCCGTCATTACCGTTCCCAATGTTATTTTCAGAATCCCGGTCCTGCTGTGAATTTTCACTTGTACTATCACTCTGTCCACTGTCATCTTCCATATTATCTGACGTTTGCGGCCTTATGGGCTCTAACTGAGCTTTAGCATCAAAATGATTATATACTTTGTAAAGTATAAAAAACACTAATACGGATATAATTACCCAAATTATCAAACTCCACGCCTTCCGCATACCAAATCCCCCCTTGTTTCACTGTAAAAGTGCAGTTAAATATTTAAAACTGTCTGTGAATACCAATATACCTGAAAATATCAATACAATCCCCGAAATAATGCTGATTATTCTGCTATGCCTCTGAACATTGTGCAAAACGTCTTTAAGCTTTTCAAATAACACCGCAACAACAACAAAGGGGATGCCAAGTCCGGCAGAATATATAAGAAGAAGTGTAATTCCCTGCAGCAAAGTATTTGAATTCCCCGCTGTTATCAGCGCTGTCCCAAGAAAGGGTCCAAGGCAGGGAGTCCATCCGAATCCGAATACAGATCCAAAAACAACAGAACTGAAAAACTTCGGTTCTCTGAAAGAATAATTGAATCTCTTCTCAGTATTGAGAAAATTAAGCTTGAACAATCCCAGAAAATTCAGGCCGAATATTATTATCACTATTCCTCCTATTTTTCTGAACACGTCAATGTTATCATTCAAAAAATGTCCAATTGCTGTAGCTGCAGCACCAAGCGCTACAAATACCAAAGTAAAACCAGCCACAAACCCCAGAGCGTTTATTATAAGCCGGCTCCTATTCTCTGTACCGTCTTCATTACCTTTTCCCGTAATACCTGCCATATAAAAGAAATATACAGGTACCATCGGTAGTATACACGGAGAAATAAATGTCAAAATTCCCTCAATAAAAGTTAAAAAATACGAATACTTCCCTATTTTTCTCACCTGCCTGTTATTTTAATTTCCAGCTGTGAATGGATATTTACCACGTTTTTGAATATATTAAGCAAAATAAAAAATTGTTAAACACCAGATAATAATTATTAGCTCTTCATATACCCCCGATAGGTATATTATTGTACAGATTATTATATAATAAAAACACTATTCAATCAATAAAAACCTGGTTAAATGTGATTTATAATCTAAATCAAAATTATTTTCTGTCACATTTCTCGGCACCCCATCATAAAATATACGGTGTAAACAGTAAAGGCATCTCTATTTCTGATGCCTGTCTTCGGAATGGAGGTAATGCTATGAGTTTCCTTGAAACAGCAGCAATGAGGATCAGAAATTTTTTTGAAAACGATAATGATGAATTGCTTTTTTTTATAATAGTATTTCTGATTCTATTGGGTAGCAGTACATATGAAGACCGTTCCATCGAAACGGAAGAAAGAGACAGCGGTTTTATCCTGTTTTTTATAGTACTGTTCTTAATACTTATACTTTCTTCAAAAGACTCTCCTCTGCTGTCACGGGAAAATACTGAGCAAGATGACACTCAACCTGTACCTTAAGAGTATGATTGGAAATAAAATAAATTACATTTGAAAGGAGTTTTATAATGAGCAATTCGTTTAATAAAAAATTATCAGAAGTATTGGGAAAAATGGATGAGAGGGTTCTACAGGCTAAATTGAATGCAGCCATCGATATGCTGCAAAAAGGAGACATGGACGAAATTGCACGCCGCCTGAACAGAATAGATAAAAATGAATTACTTGAGAAGATAAACGAGCTTGACGAATCCAAACTGAGAAGTTTAAACATCAACAAGGAAGAAATAAAGAAGAAAGTTACAGATACCGACCTTAATAACCTCAAAGTCCTCATTGGGGAGCACGGAGATGAAATAATAGCCAAAATAAAAGACATTATTGGATAATTAGTGAATATATTTTAGTAAAGGCCTTTTGGAGGTATATTCGATGAGTGAAGATCTTAATAAAAAAATTAAACAACTAGCTGATTTGTTAGGACAGGAAGACATGCAAGATAATTTAAAAGGATTGCTTTCACTGCTTGCAAGCAAAGGCACCGATACGGATGCTGATTCCTCTTCGAAGACAAGCAATTCCAGAGAACCGGTAGAATCAAAGGAAGAAAAAACTGTAAGATCCGACATGGAAGATAATATAGATATGCTCCGTAAGGCCAAGGTAATGATGGACAGATTAAACAATGTAAACGACCCGAGGATAAATCTTCTTATGGCCATAAAACCTTTTCTTAACAGCAGGCGGCAACAAAAGCTGTCAGGTTGCCTGAACATAATCCGTATGTCAAACCTGGCTAGGCTTATAGAAGATTATGAAAAAGGAGCATTGGATTAAAGCATCGGGAGGGAAAGAAATGGTGTATAGGAGGCCCCCTCAGCTATACCGCAGATTTGCATATCAGGGGATAGATTACAATCCAAAAACTAAGGAGGATAACTCCTTTGAACCAGCAGGAATAGAAACTCTTAAAGAAGTAAGGGATATTCCCCTGCCGACGGAAGTTGAAGAACCGGCTGTACAAAGCAGAACGGTTCCAAGATCCAGAATAGGTCATTTTCTGGATACTATAAGAAAGCGTATTGGAATCGAAGAAATTATAATCATCGGCCTGATATTTTTGTTAATAGAAGAACGTATCGAAGATGAATTGCTTCTGATAATTCTTTTGTATCTGCTTCTTACATAAATTAATGCTCTTATTATGTAATGAGCAAAATTCATTTATTATGTAATAAGCTAGATTCACTTGTTGTGTTAGCCAATGAGACAGTATTGTAAAGAACCCCAAAGCGAATTTCATAAGCTCAAAGTCCGGAAATCCTGCTATTAAAATGCCGGCGTAGCAACTTACATTATGTAATGAAACGGAATCATCCGTAAAAATATAGAGGTATATATAGTACCTCTTTTTTTGTTCCAATCCAGCGGGCCTGTTGGCACAAAATATTGAAACACTAATATTCCATCTAATTATGAATATTCTTCATTAAAATACAAAGAATACTCTTGAGGCTTATTTCAGGAGGAGGATTGTTGTTTGAAGAAAAAAATTTTTATTACTCTTACAATTACCCTCGTAATTATGTCTGTTTTACTCACTGTACTTTATTATAACATTGATATTGCCGATTTATATGGATATAGCCGTGCAGCTCTGTCATATTATGGTTCCAGAGGCCAGGAAGTAATAAATATTCAGTCGAAACTGTACAATTGGGGTTATTATTCCGGACCCATTGATGGCATATATGGATACAATACATATAAGGCTGTAAGGCTCTTTCAGCAAAAAAACGGACTAAGCGTAGATGGAATTGCAGGTCCGGAAACACTTGCTGCACTTGGACTTCCCACCGGTAAAACAACCGGTGGCGGTGGTGGAGGAGGAAGTGGTACCTCATGGAATAAGGATGTAAACCTCCTGGCACATCTTGTACATGGTGAAGCTCGCGGCGAACCATATATCGGAAAAGTAGCCGTTGCAGCAGTAGTACTCAACAGGACCCGCGACAGCAGATTCCCAAAAACAATAGCAGGAGTCATATACCAACCTGGCGCTTTTGACGCTGTCTCGGATGGTCAAATAAACTTACAGCCTGATGACAGCGCCTATAAAGCTGCAAGAGATGCTCTTAATGGCTGGGATCCAACATACGGGTGCGTTTACTACTATAACCCTGCTACAGCCACAAGCAAATGGATATGGTCAAGGCCTATAGTAGTTAAAATAGGTAAACACAATTTTGCAAAATAAAGCTTTTCATAATAAAACATGCTTTATTTTAAGCATGTTTTTTTATGCATGTCTTTACTTTTCACATGTCTTCATTCTTCACATGTCTTTATTTACGAATATCTTTTATTGCAATCCTTTTATCAGAATTTAACTTTTTTTAAATATGTGAATGCTTTTATACTAAGCACTTTTATTCTGAGCACTTTTATGGCGAATGCTTTTTTAAGCGCGTTTATCATGAATGCTTTTTAAGCGCGGCTTTTTCTGTCTTTTTGTACGTAACAAAAATATAATTTATATACAAAACAAAAAAGACTGTTCTGAATATCCATCCCACAATAAGCGTAATCGGGTTATTTCCTATTTTCAACATTGCATACTCAAAGGCTATCAAAACCACGTCAAAGATCAAAAATGTCCTTAAGACAAGCCAGAAGCACCTGTCCACAACACGCTTTGCAGTAATAAAAAAGCCCTTTTCACAGCTAATGGCTGCGGGATACCAAAAAAACATGTATGCTCTGAAAAACATAAACCCGAAAAACAGAACACCTATTGTAAGTATGTCGACAAAAACTGCCGCAAAAGCAACTTCCTGATTCCCCGAAAGCGCAGCTCTGGTTACAACTGCTGCAGGTATTGTCGCCACCATCATAAATACTACGAAGAGAAAGCCAAATAACAATACTCTCAGCGTTATCAATAATACTCTGGAAAAATACCTTTTTAATCCTTCAACATACTCTCTCCTGGCTTTCTTCTTTCCTGTTATCGTATTGTTAAGAGAATAAAAATATCCCGACAGGAAAAGAGCTATGACAAGTGAAGCTATCAGGATAACTGCTAATACCGAAATAATTAAAACCGGTATAATTTTAGAATCCGTAAGGATTTGCAAATATGAAACAACGCTTTCGAATACGCTCCCATTGGTAATACTGCTCAATCCTAATAATATCGCAGGAATAGGATTAAAATAACCGGCAATGCTATATGCCAGTAAAACCAAGCTGAAAATAACCATAACACCCGGTCTCTTTATAATCATCTGAACAGTACATTTAAAAGTATCCATAATAACCTTCTCTCTGTTATAGAAATCTGCTTTAATTTCAATCTGAAAAACAAAGCAAATTTTCTCGTTATTTTATCATATTATATTATCTTAACTTGTTGTGATAGCATTTCGATAGCAGAAGTTCCGAGCTTAAGAGCCAGTAAGTGCGTTACGGGGCAAATCAATTTGCTTCGCTCAGTTAATTTGCCTAATCCTCCACTTCGATAACTAGCTCTAAAGCTCTCTACAATGCTATCTCATTAACTAGCACAATAAGTTAACTTATATTTATCATTTCATATTTTGTCTAAATATTTTATCTACTTATCCAACATGGCAGTTAATACTTAACAAAAAACTTAAAACATTTAAATTATAGCATAGCATGTGTTTAAGCGCAACTTTCATAGAAAATAAGGGAATAAGCTTCAAAGCGCACTTTGCATGGTCCAAACACACATCAAGGGTTGTTCTTCATGCTCAAACTTATCCTATTTCTCTTAACATCGACATCCAACACTCTGACCTTTACAATATCGCCAACTGAAACTACGTCCATAGGATTGCGCACAAATCTGTCGCTCAACTCCGAAATGTGCACCAGACCATCCTGATGAACTCCAATGTCAACAAAAGCTCCAAAATCTGCCACATTTCTTACCGTCCCTGTCATAACCATTCCAGGCCTCAGGTCCTCAATGCTCATAACTTCTTTAAGGAATACCGGTTTTGGAAGCTCATCACGTGGATCTCTGCCAGGTTTCAAAAGCTCGTCAATTATATCTCTCAAAGTGGGAATTCCTGTTCCAATTTCTGCTGTCAAGCCCTCTATTCCTCTTTGCTGCACTTCCTGTTTCAGATTGCCAAGGTTTCTGTTCCTGACATCATTAAGTGTGTAGCCCATTATATCAAGCAGCTTCAAAGCTGACGCATATGATTCCGGATGAACAGATGTATTATCAAGGACATTCTCAGCATCAGGTATCCTAAGAAATCCTGCACATTGTTCGAAAGTTTTTTCTCCAAGCTTTTTAACTTTAAGGAGCTCTTTTCTATCACTGAATTTTCCGTTTGTTTCCCTGTACTCTACGATATTTTTTGCAATAGTAGTACTTATTCCGGAAATGTACGACAGCAAAGACGGTGAAGCGGTGTTGAGATCAACGCCGACTTTGTTTACACAGTCTTCAACAACGCCTTTCAATGCCTCATCCAGCCTCTTTTGATTGATATCGTGCTGATACTGGCCAACCCCAATGGCCTTCGGGTCTATTTTAACCAACTCTGCAAGAGGATCTTGAAGCCTTCTTGCTATGGATACCGCGCTGCGAAGTGCTACATCAAAATCAGGAAACTCTTCAGCTCCCAATTTGGACGCAGAATATACCGATGCACCCGCTTCGCTCACCACCGCATAGCATACATCCCTGTCAATTTCCTTAAGGAGGTCTGCAATAAATATTTCCGATTCCCTGGAAGCAGTGCCGTTTCCAATCGATATTATGTCTACATTATACTGTTCGATAAACTTCATCACCACGTGCTTGGACTCTTCAATTTTACACTGGGGAGGCGTAGGGTATATAACCGCAGTATTCAAAACCTTACCAGTCTCATCCACAACGGCCAGCTTACACCCTGTCCGGTAAGCCGGATCCAGTCCCAGCACTACTTTCCCTTTCACAGGGGCCTGCATAAGCAGGTTTCTCAGGTTTTCAGCAAATACCTTGATAGCCTGTTCATGAGCTGCTTGAGTAAGATCGTTTCTCACTTCATTCTCAATAGAAGGTGAAATAAGCCTTTTATATGCGTCCTCAGCAGCCATTTCCACATATTTTGATGTTATGGAAGAAGGGTTCGTGATTACCCGGCCCTTAAGCCAGTTGATAATTTTCTCCTCCGGAACTTCAATTTTTACCTGGATGAATTCTTCCTTTTCACCTCTGTCTATTGCAAGAATTCTATGCTTTGCTATCTTTGATACAGGCTCCCGGAAATCATAGTACATCCTGTATACGGAATCTTCCTCTTTCTTAGCTTTCGTGACAATTGATCCTTCCCTGGCAAAAATATCTCTTATTATCTTCCGGTACTCTGCATTGTCAGAAATATTCTCAGCTATAATATCCATAGCCCCGGCAAGAGCATCCTCAACTGTATTAACATCTTTTTCCGCATTTATGAAAGGCAAAACAATAGCCTCCAGGCTGCCTTTTGTCAATTTCTGGGCAAGGAGTATCTCTGCCAGAGGCTCAAGCCCCTTCTCTCTGGCTATTGTCGCTCTTGTTCTACGCTTGGGCTTGAATGGACGGTATATGTCCTCAATTTCCTGCAGTGTCACAGCCTTTTCAATAGCAGCTTTGATATCACCGGTAAGCTTACCCTGCTCATCTATCAGCCGTACAACTTCATTTCGCCTGTTTTCAAGGTTTCTCAAATAGACCAGTCTCTCATGAAGTTCCCTTAATATCTGGTCGTTTAATTCACCTGTAACTTCTTTTCTATATCTTGCTATAAACGGTATGGTGTTTCCCTCATCAATAAGTTTTATAACATTATGAACCTGAAACGGTTTGAGATTGAATTCTTTTATTAATTGTGAAGCAATATCGGCCATACATACCTCCAAAACTTTTTGTATGTATTATATCGAAAAGTAGTTCAGGCAGCAAGCAGATTGGAGTTACAGGGGCAATTGAATTCAGTTACAGGGTCAAATGTATTTAGTTATAGAGACAATTAGTTGTAGAGACAATTGAATTGTATCAGAACAAAACAGCGGACGATCCTACGACCATCCGCTGGAAAAATATATGTAGATATTTCACTTCACAGTGTGTTTTAATTTCTCTGCGTATCTCAATACTTCTTCAATAGAACTGCCGCTTTTAAGTTTACTATAAAAATCTTTTACAAGCCCAAATATTACACTGCTTTCATCAATACCGCAGAACTGTTTCAAAGCCGCCTCCAAACCTTCATTCCGTACCACGGTCTGTACTCTGACAGCGGCCTCGTCATTTTCGTTGGCAAACATAAAAGCAGCTGCAGCACCGATACTAACATAAACGGGGCTAATACCATTCTTCAGGCAAAGGTTTGCCGCTCCTATAAACCTGTCATTTGCAGCAAGCTTTCTAACCGGATCCCTGCCGACTCTGTCCACAGTATCTCCAAGAAGTCTATTGCCGAACCTGAATAATAAATCCTCAGCATGATCGATCAACTGCTCCAGCGGTACACCGTGTTCTCTGGACATGGCGATTCCCAATTCAAGCATTGCCCGCAGGGTAATAAGCTTCACTGAATAATTTCTGCAAGCCTCCCATATATATGTGTAATTATTGAGGAATCCAAGATAAGCCATAGTAGCATGCCCCATATTATGTATGAAAAGCTTGCGGTGAACGTAGAAATCAAAGGGCGAGAAAGGCACCATATTTTTTATATTCGGAATTTCTCCCTTGAAAGCGTCTTTGTCAACAGGAAGCTCACAGTATTCTTCTACGCAAACCCTGAGCGGATTGTCGCCCTGCATTTCCGGCGTTACAACAGGAACCATTCTTCCTATGGAAGCTTCGATAAGTCCAACAGTCTTATCAAAGTACTCCTTCTCTTTATCGCTAAGTTCCTGCTTAAGCAGTTTTGCAAGGTAATGATTTGCATCAAGCAAGTTTTCACATATTATTATATTAAGTGGTGCAAAGTTATTCTCACTCCATCTTTTTTTAAGCCCCTTAACCCACACATTCACTATCTTCGGCAGTATATTTGCGCCAACCGCCGTTGCCATTATATCAGCTGATGCAATTTCATCGGAAGCCTTTTCAACATCAAGCCCGTTAACTGCCCGCGCATTTTCAACAACTATTTCTGTGTAACCTTCATCGGAAATTATCCTTATCGGATACTTTTTGTCCTCATTTAGTTTATCGACTATTACTGGATTTACATCTATAAACACAACTTCATAACCTGATTGACTGAAAAGCTGGCCGATAAATCCACGGCCGATATTTCCAGCACCATACATTACAGCTTTTTTCATATTTTATCCCCTGACTTTTTTGATTTAATATATCATTAAACACTTTTTATTCTTCAATTTCCGGTATTCTCTTTATCCTGGTATCGCTAAATATATCGAATTCATCTCTGCTTTTTGTTGAGAATTCTGATATAACCGCGCCCTCAGGACCTGCCTGGAACCAGTGAAGAGTATTAGGATAAATTGTATACTGCTGTCCCGGCTTAAGCTCTATTTCATGGAAAACAGTATATGAACCTTCCGGAGCCTCTGGTGGATTGCATTTCCTGTTCTCCGTAGGCTCACCTTCTACATATAGATAAACTGTACCCCATCTGCATCTAAATGTCTCCTCTTTGCCAGGTTCTCCTTCCACAGGGGGATGTCTGTGTTCCGGACATGTTTGTCCCGGAAAAAGAACCATTTCCTTGGCACAGCATCTCTCGGTATTAACATATACAATAAGTTGGAGGCCGGTTTTTTCATGTTCTTCAAGGCCAAAATCCGCGACTTCAATATTATTCTTTTCTTCTTCGGTAATTACAATAGAGGCCTTTTCGTAATACTCAATTGCGCGCTTTTTCGCATTTTCAAATTCTTTCTTTGAAAGCATTATTATCCCTCCAAATATTTTATTTATTTTTAAATATAAAAATATGTAAACATATTTTTTCATTTTTAATTTTTATGTTTTCTTATTGTACTTATCTATAAAAATTAAAGCATAACCATACCGTGGATTGGTAAATTCTCTTTATTAATTACATAATATATTATTTAACTGTCAAAATCAATAATCAATCCTTATAAAATTTCATTATTATTCGCAAAGCCCAGATTTTCAAGATTTTATTTTTTTACTTCTTTACTTTATTTCTATAATATAGTATTTTATTCATATAAGATAAATTAATAAAAACTATTTACTAATTATATTTCATTAAGCTGATAAGCGGAGGAAAGAATGGACATTTTTAACATCGGATCAAATTTATCTACTTTGAAATCCAGCAATAAAAGTCTGGTGCTGCGGGTACTGAATACTCTCGGCCAGACTTCCCGTTCTGAGCTTTCAAGAATTACAGGTTTAACAAAGACAACAATAAAAAATATTGTTAATGAATTGCTTGACTCAGGCTTAATTTATGAAACCGGTGTTGTGGATTCTCCCAGCGGAAGAAAACCTGTTCTCTTAAATCTTGCAAAGGACGCTTTTTACTCTGCAGGAATATACATATCCAGAGACTTTGTTTACTCAAACATTATAAATCTGAAAGGTGAAGTAAAAGGTGAATACCGCTGTAATTTTGAAATGACGGAAAGCGAGCCAGCATTTATATCTATAGTCTGCGAATGTCTGCAATCTGCTATTTCTGTTTCAGAAATTGATATTAATAAAATTATCGGTGTAGGAATAGCATCCATCGGTCCTCTGGATATAAAAAAGGGTGTAATATTGGATCCTCCAAATTTCAGAGGTCTGAAATCAATACCAATAGTGTCGATTATAAACGAAAGATTTAATCTGCCGACATACCTTGACAACGACATGAATGCCAGCGCGATTGCAGAAAGTCTTTTCGGCAATGGAAAAAATTATTCAAACCTAATTTATATTGGTGTAACAAATGGTCTTGGCGCAGGCATAATTATCAATAACAGCCTTTTCAGAGGCAGTGACGGGTTTGGAGGTGAAATAGGCCATACTACCGTAGATATTCAAGGAGATATATGCCCTTGCGGTAATACCGGCTGCCTCGAAATATACGCTTCAATTCCTTCAGTTGTAAAGCAGGTGAAATCTTCCATAGAATTTGGAGCAGAAAGCTCACTCTCTGGCCGCAAGTCCATTGTCTGGTCTGACATTGTCAACGCAGCCTCCGACGGAGATAAAGTATGCCTTAAAGCGCTTGAGAAACTGGTATATTATATATCCATAGGCCTGGTAAACGTTATTAATATATTTGATCCCGAAATAGTATTTATTGGACATGAAATTGCCCTTGCAGGCGATCTGATTATTAAACCGCTCGGGGATATCGTTAACAAAAATATACTGTTTAGAAACAGCAAAAGTGTAAAGATTGAAACCTCGAGTTTTAAAGAATATGCTCCATGCATAGGATCCGGAAGCATAGTGCTTGAAAAGTTTTTTAATGGCGAAATTGAAAAATAAGGCAGGTACTCTGATATGTCCCCTGCCAAGCAGGCAGGGGACATATCAGAGTACCTGCCCTGCGATTTTTTCTTCAGTTTGATGCCTTAATACGTTCCTTTAGCGCCCACGTTTTTTATCTTGTTTTGTTAGTTCTTTTTCCGCTCTCCCTTCTCCAGCGTTTTCTCCAAGCTGATCATTGGCAAATTCAACGTCTAAGCCCATTCTGTCTGCTTTTTTGTTCTTTTTCTTCTTACCCAAATATGATCACCCTTTCAGTGTTTTAAATTTAACCTGTTGTGCATTTTCTCCAAACTCTTCATACTCAAAGCCCGGAGTTACCGAAGGCTGTTTTCAGACAATATTATTTCCAGTAATGAAAAAATTATTTTAATTTAAAACAAAAATAAAAACAAGGGAGAATTTTCTCCCCTGCTTTTGTCCACCTATTTCACTGTTTTTAGCTAATTCTTATTTGATTATCGGAATACCAGCACAACAAGTTAGCTTAGTAATTGTTTTTTGCCCAGTTGGCAGCTTTCTTCACCATGTTCTGATGCGCTTCATTTACACTGTTCGAACCATGTGTCTTACTATTATAAAAATGGATATCGAAAACTCCATCCATGTTATTCCCCTTAATCGCATCAAGGTTTGTTCCGGCCCCATAGCCACCGCTTCTTGATTTTATGTATGCATTTGCCGCAGCTTTATCACTGCCTGCATGAGGCATTGCCGCCATTGAAGCAGCAATTTTTACTCCGTCTACATCAACTATAATAGCTCTTCTTGTCCAGCTCCACTGACCGCCGTATATCCCTTTCAATATTTTAGTGTCCTCAGCTGTAAGAGTTTCACAATCTGCGTGGTTATGGCCGTAAGTCCTTTTTACTTTGAAGCTCTTTCCGGAATCAATATCGTATACTGTTGCAGTCTTGCCTATAGCAAAAACATTTTCAGCTTCTCCAAACCATGACATCAAGTAGTTCTGGTTATTTACCGCCGGTCTTTCTTCAGATGCGCCCCTGTTGCTTAAAGTAGTTACAGAAGAATTGCCAAGCAATCTTTCAATTACACTGAAAGTTTGGCTCCCTGCAATTCCATCAACCGTACAACCGTGTTGTTTCTGCAGTTTCTTCACCGCTTCTTCTGTTATGCTGCCATAATAGCCTGTACAATTTGCATTGAAATATCCAAGCTTTTTTAAGTTATTCTGCAACGCGGTTACAGCTTCTCCACTCATGCCCTTCTTTAATACAGTTGATGCAGTTGAGGTTCTTGATGATGTGCTCCTTGCTGAAAGAGTACTACTTTCATTCTGGTCCAGCAGTTTGTCGATAAGTGCCAGAGTATTTTTACCGGCCTTTCCGTCTACCAGATATCCATAGTCCTTTTGGAGTTTCTTTACCGATGCTTCAGTAATGCTTCCATAATAACCCGTTACTGTTGCATTGAAGTAACCGAGCTTCTTTAAATCGTTCTGGAGAACTTTTACAGATTCCCCGCGCATGCCTCTCAAGAGCAACGATGGTGCAGCAAAAACGGTTGCGGTGCTGAAGAAACAGATGGAAACTATGGTCACCACACCTGCCAGAAAAGCACGCTTTCCCTTATACATATAAACACTCCTCTCTTAATGCCTACGAGGTTAGTTGACGGGTTAGGTAGAAGAGAAACCTTTCCGTTTTTTATTTTCCTGTCTTTTCACCGCAGGACTGTTATCTTAACGGAATTAACCCCAAAAAATATCCCCCGCTCCTCCATCATTCTTGGTTTTGGAGAATTCAGCCACTTGTCATTATAGCATTATGCGTTTACATAATAAATGCAAAATAATTGGCTTCAATAGTTAACTTTTGTATCCCTTGCCTTGCATTTATTTGTATTTTTATGTAACGAAATCCATGAGGGAATAATAAAATAGATGGCATAAATAGCCATAAAAAGAGATATGGGAAATGTTTCAGGATAAATGCCAGCAAAAAAGGAAGACGCACTTGCGCACTTCTTCCTTTTTTTGCTGGTACTTCTTCCTTTATTGTTTTTCTATAAATTAAATTGCTCTCCTATAAATTACTTTTCTATAGATTAATTTTTACACACAATTTCCTGTAAATTATTTACCTATAAATTGCTGTACAAGTATTAATCCATAGCTCTTGCTTTCCACTATTCCAATACCTGTGTAGTTAAATTTACCGTTAAGTATATTCTTTCTGTGTCCCTCTGAATTCATCCAGGCCTGGAAAGCTCCTTCCACTGTTCTGTTACCTGCAATATTTTCTCCGGCAGTTTTGAATTCAACATCAAACTGTCTCATCATATCAAAGGGTGAACCATAAGTAGGTGACTGATGAGAGAAGTAATTCTTATCAACCATATCCTTTGCTTTCAGTCTTGCCACTTTCATCAGTTCCATATCAAACTTAAGAGGTTCTAATCCGGCATCTGCCCTGGCCTTATTTACAAGATTTAACAGCTCCTTTTCTTGCTCAGATACATCCAATTCCGTAGTAGGTGTTTCTGTAGCGGGTGGTGTTTCCGCTTTAGGCTGCGGTGTTGTATTCTGCTTAGGCTGCTGTGTTTGTGCCGGTGTCTTATTTTGTGCCGGAGTTTGTGTGCTGTTTCCCGGGACCTTTATATACTTGCTGCTAACTGCACCTACGCAACCGGATTTCGGTTCATATACAGCATACCAGCTGCCGATCTTTCCGAAAATTTTAACCTTGTCTCCCTTTTCAAGCACGCATACAATATGATACTTTGAAGACGGGCCCTGTCTCACGTTCAAGTAATAAGATGTAACTTCCCCGTCAACAAAATTAACTTTTTGGAATGTCGTTGCTGCTTCGACATCCTGCATTCCTAAATTCGGAATTCCCCAAAGCGATGTGATAATTAAAGTAAGTACAATGAGTAAAATCAGCTTTTTCTTCATATAATCCCTCCAATTAACTGTAAATAGCATATCCGTTTCAATTATTTTTGAAGCAGATACTTTTTGTGATAAAACATACTGTTTATAGTATTAACAAAAATATTTGAATTATTTACATAAACGAAGCCAAAAAAGAAAAAAAGTAGAAGATATCCACTCGAAATAATGAATATACTTCTACTTTTCAGTCATGTAATGCTTATATTAATTTCTGCTTTCAGGGCAGATTTTTCAGTGCTGATTTTACCTCACTAATGGCCTCATTTACAGCCTCATCAATTTTTAACTCCTTAACACTCTTATCCTTTCTAAGCTTGTATTCAACAATTCCGTCACCGGCTTTTCTCCCAACCGTTATTCTAATGGGAATTCCTATCAGATCAGCATCCTTGAACTTTACACCGGGTCTTTCATCTCTGTCGTCAATCAATACTTCAATTCCGGCATTACAGAGGTCATTATACATTTTCTCAGCAGTTTCCATCTGGACACTGTCAGTTGTATTTACCGGCACTATTATTACATGATAAGGAGCAACTGCAATAGGCCATATAATTCCGTTTTCATCGTAATTTTGCTCAATTATGGCAGCCATGGTCCTGTTCACACCAATACCATAGCATCCCATAACCATCGGTATCTCTTTGCCTTGCTCATCAAGGTATACACAGTTAAGAGCCTTGCTGTATTTTGTGCCCAGCTTGAAAATATGCCCTACTTCTATTCCATGGGTTAATTTTATGCTGCTCCCGCATTTTGGGCATTTGTCTCCTTCGACTATGTTTCTCACATCTTTAATTACCGATGCTTTAAAATCTCTTTCATAGTTTACGTTCTTGTAATGGTACCCCGTTTCGTTTGCTCCTACTATGAAATTCTTCATTAAAGTTACTTCGGGGTCTACAATCAGTTCTATGTTTAATTCAGCGTTGAGTCCTATGGGGCCGGCAAAGCCGACAACTGCCCCGGTTGCTCTTTCTACCGTCTCTCCATCAGCCATTTCAAGCTCCACACACCCCAGGTAATTCTGCAGCTTGGTCTCATTTACATCTCTGTCACCTCTTACCATTACTGCAACAACTCTGCCATCCGCTTTATAAATCAATGTTTTTGCAAATTCCTTTGATGAGCAGCTAAAGAAATTCACAAGCTCCTCAATAGTCTTAACATCGGGAGTTGCAACCTTCTCAAGGGAAAGTTCGCCGCAGCTGTCCCCATCTTTACAACATGCTTCAGGTACGCATTCAGCCTTTTCTTCATTAGCCGTATATCCGCAGGCTTCACAATGTGCTATTACAGCTTCACCAACGCTGGATTTTACCATAAACTCCTGGGAACCAGTGCCTCCCATTGCTCCGGAGTCGGCTTCTACCACCATGTAATTGAGCCCACACCGGTCAAAGGTTCTACAGTATGCTTCATACATTTTTTTGTAGGAAATATCAAGTCCCTCTTCATCCCTGTCGAAGCTGTACGCGTCTTTCATTACAAATTCTCTTGAACGCATTACACCAAACCGCGGTCTTCTCTCATCCCTGTATTTTGTCTGTATCTGGTACAATGTTAATGGGAGAGACCTATATGACCTTATTTCGTTCCTTACAAGCTCGGTAAACACTTCCTCATGAGTCGGTCCAAGGCAGAAATCCCTTGAATGCCTGTCCTTCAACCTGAACATCTCAGGTCCGAAAACCTCCCACCTTCCTGAAGCCTGGTAAGCTTCAGCAGGAAGCAATGCTGACATAATTAATTCCTGGGCACCGGCCCTGTCCATTTCCTCTCTGATAATCTGTTCAATCTTTCTGAAAGTCCTGTAGCCCAGTGGAAGAAAGGAATAAATTCCCGATGCCAGCTTTCTCATAAGTCCTGCCCTCAACATCAGCTGATGGCTTGGAATTTCAGCTTCTGCAGGTACTTCCCTGAGTGTAGGCATAAACATCTGCGATACTCTCATAATTTGCCACCTTTCCTATTCAATCTATATTTTTTAATCTTATGTTTTTCTTTACGTTTTTTGTTTTTTTCTTATTTTGTTTTTCTTATTGTGTTTTTTATTATTCTTTATTTACAATCCTTCAAATTGCCGATATAAAAATCCGTCACCTTGCAAAATAACAAGGGACGGATTTATATCTCCGCGGTACCACCCAGTTTGGCAATCTAACCTGATTCTAAATCAGTATCAAACCAACACTGAAATAGCATTTCGTTTACAATGATATTTTCTTCGATTGCCCAGCTCATAAAAGCATATAACGGTGCTCAGCCGGCCGCTTCATCAGCTGCATCTCGTGGGTGGGAAGAAAAGCTTTCAATCCAGGAACCTCGCACCATATGGTTCCACTCTCTTTGGTTTAGGCTTTTCGCAGTCCAGTCATCGACAATTAGCATTATTAAAAATAAAGTAATTCTCTTTTTGATTATTTTAAATATAATATACCTTTGGAGCTGTGTCAATGTCTTTCTTTCATCCTTTGAAGCGCATCCTCTAACGTCCCGCTAAAAGGTGGATAAATCTAATTGTAAAAATTGGAAAAACTATACCTGAAGATGAATTCCGGTATAGCTTTTCCATAGATTATTAATTTCTCTGTTATTCTTCCGACATGTTTAGTAATTGATAGATTCTGTAAATCACTGTTGCTGCTTCAGCTCTGGTTGCTGTTCCTTTTGGATTAATTGACTTCCCGTCACCTTTGATTATCCCTTCCTTAACCAGGGCTGCTACACTTTCAACTGCATAGCCAGAGACTTCATCAACATCATCAAAATGCTTAATATCTTCAAAGGTACCCACGGTATCAAGCTTTCCGGCAATTCTTAAAGCTCTTGCAGTCAGAACCATCATGTCTTCTCTTGTTATTTCAGCCTTAGGATTAAACAGATTTCCACCTGTCCCCTTGGCAATTCCAA
>Ga0134104_1000355_pt1 | contig 55349 bp, 47 predicted proteins | sample 15_3_2metaG_FD_94455 | JGI IMG/M metagenome (GOLD analysis project Ga0134104, IMG submission 94455) | Switchgrass degrading microbial communities from high solid loading bioreactors in New Hampshire, USA - 15_59_3.3_214_A2 metaG | ecosystem: Engineered > Bioreactor > Semi-continuous > Anaerobic...
CGCTGGAACCATCAGACCAATCTGCTGCATATGTATTGAGGCTTCCAAAAAGCAATGAAAATGCCAGAGAAATAATTAAAAACAGACTGAACCTTTTTTCAATTAAAACACCCCCATATTACATAATATTGTGTTAAAAACTTATAATTTTGATCTCTATTTATTACTTTCACCGGTTGTAACCGGTTACTTTCGTAATTTCTGCGAAAAACAAAAGTTCCCTGTTTTTATATTTAAACATATTATATTTAACAACAGTGGTAGTTGTTGTGGAGTTTGGAGCTTATTGTACAGTTTTTATTAGCTTTGTAATGATTGTCAGGTATAGTAGACAGAATTTTGCGTGATATGTGTCAATAACCTTCGTGAAATTTTATTCGTAGGCTCTTCCATCAAAACCATAGCGATACCTTCTTATACATTGCATAAAAATGCCGTATCTACAGGTACGCATATATAGAATACTATAAACAACTAAAGAAAATCAGCCAATTATGAGTATAAAAATATCTTTTTGAAATTTGAAATACAATCTTCCTCATATAACAATAACCCCTCTTGTGCTAAACAGTTTTGTAATTTAACTGTCTACCAAAAGGGATTATTTCAATTAGCATTAGGTGTCAAATTTTTATTTTTATTTTTCTTAATGCATTTATAAATTTATGCATTTTTAAATCTGAAAGCAAAAAGATTTATTGAAAAAATACTTTTACTTTGTTGTTTTTAGGATTTTATTTTATTGCTTTCAGGATTCTGATATAGTGATTTGCTTCACGCAACACATGATCTCCGAGCAAAGGATATGCAATTGCTTTTATTGAGCAATTGATCAGTCCTTCCGTACCCGAAGCTTTAAAATCTCTTAAACTGTTTGTTGCTTTTAAGCTTTCTTTAGTAACGCCCGCCAGATTCATCGCTTTATCCTGTGCTTCAATGGCCTTCCTGGTTAATTCATCAAACTCATTACCAAAGTTATTTGCTGTATTGATTAATTGCACTTCTGTAGGATCAAGAAGACCGCGAATGAATTTTGAATGTTCTGCCATAATCCGGTTCCAGAAGATTTCCTGATCCGGTAAATCTTTTTCTGTGAGAATTTCCTGGCGGTTTTGCAACTTATTAAGCATACTTAAGTAGAGTCTGGCTTCCCTAAGAATATGTTCAATCAGAAGCGGATAATTTGTGGTGAATAATCTGCAAGAAATTACACTATTCAGTATTCTTGATTTAAACTGTGCCAATACATTAGTTAAGCCTATTGCTTTCTGGTTCAACATGAATACTCTTTGTTCCAGCACCGGACTTGGCATAAATCCGCTGCTTCCTGTCAGACCTGCCTCTGCCTGCGTTAAATTTGAGTTGATATTTATGCCGGTATAGAATTGAGAAATCCGCTCAGCGTTTAGTGTAAATGGTGTGACCAGTTCACCTGAAGCAACTACTTCAGGGCTTATAACACCGTTTGCCAGTGATATGGCTTCAGCAAGCAACATTTCAAATTGAACCTTTAACCTGTCAGCTTCTTCAGCGAGCCTTGCATCCTTCGCTGTAAAACTGCTTTCCAGAAAAATTGAATGCTCCTTTGCAATCCGGAGGAAGAAAAGGTTAAGTTCCAAAGATAACCGTACATACTCCTCCCTGGTAAGCATAACATTACCCTCCTATTAAAATTTATTTTTTCAGCTTTGGCAAATACCTGGTTTCGATGACCCTAAATACACTCTGAATTTCAAGTTCTCTTTTATTCTATGTTTATATATCATGAAGGGTTACTAATTAACTTGTTGTGTAAGGTAATGGAATGGCATTGAGGGGGAGCTTTAAATCTGGTTAACTCATTTTTTGCACTCAGCGAATTGATTGCATAACTTTTATCTTTAATTGGATTCCAAAAAGGTACTTTATTAGAGAATTGAACAAAAACGCTACATGAGAACGAAAAAAAGCCATTCAGGCGCATAATGGTATAAGAACCGGCCATCAAGGAACCGCACGAACCGGAAATCACCACGGCGAAAACTCGAAAGTTACAGGAGCGTAGCTTTAGAACGTGCGGCTAACATCCTTGATAACGGGATATATGAAGAAAGTTTTATCAGAAACCTTTATCTTCAATCCATTTTGCAATATCATCAGCTATATCTTGTCTGCCATACTTCGTACCAACTGATTTTATTCTGTCAGACATAATATCGGATTTAAATATAGAACCATCAAAAGCTTCTGGAAGTAAACCTATAAACTCCTCATCCATTGCATCAGAATAAACAGTCGTTTTCCTAATGATACCATTTTCAAGCTGCATGCCGATAGTGACACCACCCCATGAGAAACGCTGTGAGAGCTCAATATCAAACTTGGGAGATTCTCCATACCTCCACTCCCATGATGAGTATTTCTGGTATAATTCATTCAGTTTCTCCCTGTCCATGCCATCAGTATTATATAGTCTTTCAGCTTTTGTTTCGTATATTTCCTCAAAAGCCTCTGTCATATATCCAATCATTTTTTCTATTGTTAAGTCCGGATTGAATTCAGTAAGATTCACAACTCTGGATTGCACAGACTGTACCCCTTTAGACTTCAGCTTTTCTCCCGAAACCTGGAGGTATCTTGTCAGCTTATCCATATCCACCGATACCATAATTGTTCCATGGTGATACGCATTGTCTTTTTTAAAGCAGAAAGCATTCCCTGAAAACTTTCTTCCGTCTTTTGTGATAACGTCATTTCTGCCACTCATTTCACAATCTATACCGGCTTTAGTCACAGCCCTTTGTATCACTCGCACCTGTTTTTCCAGATCGTAATTTTTACGGTTGACGAGAAACGTAAAGTTTAGATTTCCCAGATCGTGAAATACGGCTCCACCTCCTGAAAGCCTGCGGGCAATCTTTCCACCTTCCTTTTCAAGTACATCAGTTTTGCACTCACGCCATGCATTCTGATTTTTCCCTATTACTACAGTATTTTGATTTTGCCACAGATACAAAATATATTCATCTTTTTCAAGACTATATAAAATGTATTCTTCAACAGCCAGATTCCACCATGGATCCTTTGTGTCTGTTATTAAAACTTTTGATTTAACCAACTTCTCTATCCCCCCATTTGCACAAAGTTAGTCAACATTTCCCTTTGTATAGAAAAATGTTCTCAATGAACTAAAATTGTATTTTGACGCCATTATTATTTGTTCTGTGCTGCCAACAAACAATACGCCACCATCTTTTAGTGACTTGCTGAATTTTGCATATATCATATTTTTTGCTTCTTCAGTAAAATATATAAGTACATTTCTACATACAATGAGATCACAATCACTGGGATAACGATCAGTTAACAGATCATGTTTGTAAAACCTGACGCATCTTTTTACTTCTTCTTTAATAAAGTATAAGTCGCCTTTTTTATCAAAATACTTTCTGCACAAATCGTTAGGCAACTTTTCTATACTTTTATAATTATAAATACCGGCTTTTGCTTTTTCAAGGGCCTGTTCATCTATATCCGTTGCATCTATCCTTATGCTGTTAAGTGGCAAATACTTATTTAATATCATCACTATGGTATAAGGCTCATCGCCGGTTGAACACGCAGCACTCCATATCCTGGGGTTGCGGCTTTTTGCAAGAATGTGCGGCAGTATGTCCTTTTCGAAGATCTCCCATTGTTCAGGATTTCTGTAAAATTCAGAAACATTTATTGTGATGTGATTAATAAACTCGTTAAATAACTGCGTATTAGTTTTTATTACTTTTATGTAATTCTCGTAGCTGTTAATGTCATATTTTCTAATAAGTGCATCTATTCTTCTTTTCATCTGTTTTTCTTTATAGTAGCTAAGATTAATGCCTGTCATGGCATAAATCTCTTTTTTAAATCCTTCGTAATCCATCTTCCGCACTTGACCTCACTTCTAATAATTGTAAGTGTATATCATTATAGCAGATTTAACTATTTAAGATATATCTTTTTACTTAATTGAATCGACATAAAAATAATAGAATCAATATATAAAAAGCGTGCTTTCCTACACGCTTTGGTTTTATAATCTATTTTAACTTTATAGGTTTGCAACATTTACTGGTTCTTCGAATATTCCCCGTTTCACCTCGGTTGCAGTCATATGCTTGGCACTGAACTTTTCAGTCAGATAGTTACAAGCAATCCACGGGTCTACTTTATCTCCACAAGTAAAAACATCTACGGCAGCGTAGCCTAACTCCGGCCACGTATGAATAGAAAGATGGGATTCTGAAATCACCACTACTCCGCTCACACCCTGCGGACTGAACTTGTGGAATGCGACTTCCCTTATTTCTGCGCCGGCTTCCAAAGCTGATTCAACCATTATTTTTTCAATCATGCTGCAATCATTCAATATTAAACTGTCGCAGTCATAGATCTCTGCCAGAATATGACGGCCCAAAGCATTCATTCTAGAATTCCTCCTTCAATTTTTAGTTATCATCAACCTTTCTTAAAATTTTTGCATCTTTTCCAATTCTTTATATAATATATTATATGGTTTATATGCCCCATATAATTTAATTATAGAACTGTATAAAGATACTTTTTCCAATAGCATTAATTCTAGCAGATTATCGAAAAAAGTCAATAGCTTAGTAATACTTTAAATTATTCTGCGCTTTTCTCAATATTTTTCAATATTCCTTTACTTTTCTATGTTTTTTGAAAACAATTTACCTGAGCATTTTTCGTGCAGACGTATTTCCTGAGACAACAGACATTGCGCAGAAATAAAAAACCGCAGATAAATCCTTTATACAAGGAGTATCCACGGTTAACAAGACAAATCTCCTATCTTATTTATTACTGGTCAATTTCAGCATTGTTGCTTTCCTTATTTTCCTCATTCTCTTCACTGTCAGAAACTTCATTTATATTTATAATGTCCTCAATAGTAACATTCATTTCTTCCTTATACTCTGTAAGTTCTTCTTCAGTGTTATCAACCGGCTTTTCATCACTTTTAGCCTCTTCAACTTTTTCCTGAGGAACATCTATTGGAATAAGCTCTCTGATACTAAGACTTATCCTCTTTGCTTCAGAATTAACTTCCAATACCTTTGCTTCAACTTCCTGCCCTATTTCCAGGACATCGCCCGGTTTTGCTATTCTCTTATTTGCAATTTGCGATATGTGCACAAGACCGTCAATTCCTTCTTCCAGTTCTATAAAAGCGCCAAAAGGTACCAATCTTGCAACTTTTCCCTTTACAGTCGATCCAACCGGGTATTTTTCTTCTACTCTATTCCAGGGATTGTCTTCAGTTTTTCTATAGCCAAGGGAGACTTTTCCTTTTTCCTTATCAAACTCAAGAACAGTAACTTCAACTTTGTCGCCTACATTTACAACTTCCGAGGGGTGTTTGATTTTATTCCAGGAAAGTTCGGTAATATGGATAAGACCATCAACTCCACCTATATCAACAAAAGCTCCAAAGTTTGTGAGGCTCTTTACAGTACCGGTATATCTCTTGCCTATTTCTATTGTACTCCACAGTTTTTCCTGAAGCTCATTACGTTGCTCCTCAATTAAAATCCTTCTTGAACCAACCACTCTCTTTCTGTTTGCATTAAACTCAGTAATTCTTACATCAAATACCTGTTTCAAGAATATGCTCAGGTCCTTCTCATATCTGTCGCTTACCTGAGAAGAGGGTATAAATATTCTTATACTTCCTGATATTGCAATTAAGCCACCTTTTGTAACCTCCACTACTTTAACGGTTACCGGCTGTTTATTCTTATATGCCTCTTCTATTCTGTCCCAACCTTTTATCGCATCAACCTTTTTCTTTGAAAGTAATACAGTTCCTTCTCCATCATTTACCCTTACAACGAATACTTCTATTTCATCCCCAATTTTCACATTTCCCTCAGGTTTAAAATCAGGGTCATCGGAGTATTCATCAACAGGAATAATCCCATCAGATTTATAGCCCAGATAAACATAAATTTCAGCGTTGTTGTAGCCAATAATCGTACCTTTAACGATATCTCCTGTGTTAAGTGTTATTAAGGACTTTTCAAACGCCTCTGCAAAGTCCATCTCTTTGTTCTGTTTATTTAATTCCTCCATTTTGTCTTTAACCTCCTTAATTATCCAGTCCGGTGTAGATGCTCCGGCGGTAATTCCAACCTTTTTAATTTTTTCTATATCGACCGGTGGTAATTCACCGAACGTCTCAATTTGGTAAGTATTTTTGCAATATTTTTTACAAATCTCATAAAGCTTTTGAGTATTTGAACTGTTTTTTCCCCCAATTACGATCATCATATCAACTTTGCGGGAAATTTCTGCAGCCTCATTTTGTCTTGTACTTGTAGCGCTACAAATGGTATTTCTTATCTCAACATCACAAAACCTTTTTTTAAGCTCGTCCGTTATTTCGCACCATTTTTCTATATTTAAAGTTGTCTGGGCTACAACAAACAGTTTTTTAACCGTATCTGGAATATTTTTTATATCGTCAATGCTATTTACTATATATGCTCTATTATTACACCATCCGTTTATTCCTATTACCTCAGGGTGGTCCTTATCTCCCACAATTACTATATCATATCCGTCATTGTTTTTATTGATAACGAGGTTGTGGATTTTTTTTACAAACGGACAAGTCGCATCAAAAATATTTATTTTTTTCTCTTTCATTTCTTCGTATACACCGGGACCTACACCATGCGCACGTATGACAATATTTGAATTCTCACAGGCTTCTTCAATAGAATTAATTACTTTTACTCCTTTTTCACTCAATTCATTGACTACCTGCTTGTTGTGAATTACAGGTCCTAATGTATAAAGTTGTCCAATTTGCTCATCCAGTACTTTATTTACGAGACTGACGGCATTATCAACACCAAAACAAAATCCCGCGCTTTTCGCTACAATTACTTCCAATTACTACTCCTCCAAAAGAGCATACACTCTTTTCATTATTCCTTCGCTAATTTTCTCCAGTTCACTGTTTCTGTATTTTTTACCTTCTTCAGCCTCTATTTTAAAAGGTTTGCCAAACACAACCTTCACCTTACTGAATAATCTATAATTTCCCTTAACAGCAACGGGAATAACATCAACTCCTGAGCGCAATGCTATCATCGCCGCACCAGGCTTTATCTTTATGTCTTTTTTTCGCTTTCCCCGGGTTCTTGTCCCTTCAGGAAAAATACCAACTATTTTACCTTCATCAAGCAGCTTAAATACCGTTTTAATTGCGGATACATCACCTTTGCCCCTTTTGACAGGAAATGCACCAAGGCATTTTATTATATATCCAAGCAACGGTATTTTAAACAACTCTTCTTTTGCCATATAATGTACATATCTTTTTATTTTGTATCCAATAAAAAACATATCCATTATACCATTATGATTTGCACATATCAACACTGGACCACTTTCAGGGACATTGTTGGCATTTATCACTTCAACTCTATAAAAAACCGCAAATATTGCACTTACAATTAATCTAAGAAACTCTATCATTCCAGACACCGTTCCGTTGCTATTGCCGCTATATCTCAATTAAAATCACTAACTATCAAATTTATCACAAATAACAATAATTTACAAGCATCTTAACATCTTACTATTGAAATAATCTTTTCAACCACTTGCTGAACCGTCATGTCTGTTGTATCTATTTCTATTGCATCATCTGCTTTGGCTAAAGGAGCAAAATCTCTGCTGCTGTCGTTCTTATCCCTGTATTCGATATCTCTTCTGACATCTTCCAAAGTAATGTCCTTTATTCCCTTTTCAAGCTGCTCCATGTATCTTCTCCTTGCTCTCTCTTCTAAAGATGCGTTGAGAAAAAACTTATACTGCGCATTTGGAAGCACATATGTTCCAATATCCCGTCCGTCCATCACTACACTCTGCCCGGCAGCGATTTCGCGCTGGAGTTCCACCATTCTGATTCTGACAGCCTTTACAGCCGAAACGTCAGATGCACCCTTTGATACCTCAGGTGTCCTTATTTTCCCGCTTACATCTTCACCGTCAAGGAATATGTGCTGCTCATTCTCATGATATTCTATTTTTATATCAATATCGCTGACGAGTTTTTCCAGACTTGCCTCATCCCTTGTGTTTATACCTTCCCGTATTGCCTTTAATGCAACTGTTCTGTACATTGCACCTGTATCAAGATATGTGATGCCAAGAGATTTGGAAAGGATTTTGGCTATAGTACTTTTCCCAGCACCGGCAGGTCCGTCAATAGCAATAGTTATTTTCTTCAAGATATTTCCTCCCAATTATCTTTATAAATCTGGTCTTAAGGCTTTTGCGCCTTTCAGATATAAATGTTTTATTTCAGACTTTGATTTTTCAGTATTAAAATGCAACATGACGCGAATACACTTTTTCAGACTTCCCGGTACAGCAATCTCATTCATGCACATCAGAGCTGTGCTTGTCCATCCTAGACGTCTTGCTGCAGCAGCGGGAAAAGCAGCATTGAGGTCATCGGTTACTGTAAATATAACACTGATGATATCTTCTTCATTGATTTGATTTTCCTTTACAATAGCTTCAAGTAATTCTTCAGTGGCACTTAATATTTCTTCTGCATCATTTTTTTCAACTGTAGTAGCGCCTCTTACTGCTCTTACAAACATTAGTATCCTCCCCGGCTATTACTGGCAAAGTCATACCACCCTATGACCTAAACCTATAGATACTTCATTCAAATGCAACAAACCTATTCCAAAAAAGATAGCTACGCTGACGTGGTCTTTATACCTTGCAATACCAATCTTTCCTCCGACATTCAGGCCAACTGCCTTTGGCATTATCTGAGAAATTGCTTCTCTGGCAGCTCCGGCAACCGCACCTTCCTCTGCGTGGCTATCGGATATAACACCTTCCCGTTTTGAAGAAACAACTGCACGCTCTATTATCTTCATTACAGAAGTTATAAACTCTCCACCATAATCGGCAGCAGCAGTCAAAATACCCTTCTTTGCATATTCAGCCTGAAGCAGTTTTTCTTCATGCCTATCCATCGTCAGAGACATTCTTATTGCTGCACTTGCAATATCTCTACTTCCATATTGTTTTAACTCATCCATTTATACCTTTTTCTCCATATTAAATATTTGCCCATTCACATTAACAGTGCCATATTGAAGCTTTCGGAATCATATATCCAAAGCCTCAACAAAAAACAAATGAAAGCAGGGCAGTGGCAGTTAATTGGTTTCATATAAAAATATCCAAAATTCACTTTTCTATTATTATATAAGAAGTTAGTCATTAAAACAATATTAAAATATAACCGGCTATATAACGGGAGAGGCACTTTTATTAACAGGCGGAGTTCCTTTCACAGAAAGGAATAACCTTTAAAGAGTTTTGAGTAAGAAAACTAATCCAGCTTCACCCTTACAAGTTTTTTGACGTCAGATGTGACCTTAACCCTGGCGTTAAGGCATTCCTGACTTACATTTTCACTTCCTGATTCCACTACTACTTCTACAGTTTCATGTGAATCACTTCCGTCTATCTCAATAACGTCCCCGTTTCTCACTGTTACCTGAAGTCTCGCTCTATCAAACCTTGCTACTTCGTCTCCGTTGACAAGCACTTTTACATTATGATGTTCTTTCAAATCAGCAACCTGCAGATACAGAAACCCTTCACTATACAAGAATTCCTCATCGGCAAGGGGTGCTCCTTCATACTGCTCGTCAATTGACAGGAAAGTTCTTATAGCCGGATCTAACAAAGCTCCTTGGACAATAATAAGCATGGTAAACGTTATTAATACTGAAACAAACAACAATTTTTCAATATTTAACCTTTTATTCTGCCTTGGAATTCTTTTCTTGCCGTTTATTCTGTATACTATTACCTTCAATATTTATCACTCCGAACATTATAATTGACAAAAATAACTCAAAATAATTCCACAAAGTTTGAATTTTTCACCATTCAATACAATTAATATGCTCGGAATTCATTAAAAATACACTCTATCTCTGTTATACATTAAGCGAAATATAGAAATTATGCTTTATGCAGGCTATACTATACAGGTTATACAGGAAAGTTTTCAGCAGTTCATTCCTGCCAGATAGCCGGTGGAAAATGCTATTGTAAGATTAAAGCCGCCGGTATATCCGTCTACGTCTATCAGTTCTCCGGCAAAAAAAAGTCCTTTAATAAGCTTTGACTCCATTGTTGACGGATTAATCTCATTGGTGGATACTCCACCAGCTGTTATAATTGCCTCACTTATGGGCCTTGAACCTATTATGTTAAATTCAAGATTTTTCATGATTTCTGCAAGTCTTCTTCTTTCTTCCTTGGTAATCTGATTTACGAATTTCTCCGGCGGAATTCCTGAAAGCCTTATAACGACAGGTATAAGCTTTTGCGGCAGCAAATCATCAAGGGAATTTTTAAATTGTTTTCTTGAAAATTTTATAAAATCTCTTGTAATTCTGTCATCAAGTTTTTCCATGCTTAACGCAGGCTTGAGATCAATATGCAGTTTTATGTCCTTATAATTATAATTCAAAATGTGTCTGCTGCTGCTTAGAATTACAGGGCCTGAAACCCCGAAATGAGTAAAAAGCATTTCCCCAAAATCACTGTATACCTTTTTTCCATGGGAATTTGTGAGTGTTATTGAAATATTTTTTAATGAAAGGCCCTGGAGCTCTTTCACCCATTCTTCCTCTACAACAAGAGGTACAAGAGAAGGTTTTGGATCCTTCACACTGTGGCCAAGCTCTTTTGCTATTCTGTAGCCGTCACCGGTTGACCCTGTCCTTGGGTAAGACATTCCTCCTGTTGCCAGAATTACGCAGTCGCATTCTATTAAACTCCCATCCTTTAGCACGACTCCGCATACCGAGTTATTTTCCGTTTTAACCTTTTCAACCGGCGATTTTAGTCTGATATGAGCCCCATTATTTACTACATATTTATGAAGAACATCCACAACATCTACTGCGCTGTCTGACTGGGGAAATACCCTGCCACCTCTCTCCACTTTTGTTTTAAGACCATTCTCTTCAAAAAAACGTATTAGATCCTCATTAGAAAATGTATAAAAAGCTGAATATAAAAAATTTCCATTTCCAGGTATGTTATTTATCAATCCCTCGATATCAGTATTGTTGGTCAGGTTGCACCTGCCTTTACCTGAAATAGAAATTTTTTTGCCTACTCTGTCGTTTTTTTCAAAAACAGTTACATCACAGCCACGTTCAGCAGCTTTACCCGCCGCCATCAGTCCTGCAGCTCCTGCACCCACTACTGCTACTTTTTTCTTCATTAAGTCACAACTCCTGTAATATGTCCAATATTAATAATAAATATCTTTCCCCTATCCGTTTAATAAAATCCTAATAGTCTATTTTTCTGTAGTTTTCCACATTATCATATTTTTCATAAACCTGATATTCATCCCATATCTTTTCAAGCTTGTCGAAAGTTTTAAACAGACTGTCCTTTTTTCTCATTCCCACAGCCACAATAAGCGCATTTATTACACTTAAAGGAGCAACAAGGGAATCTACAAAGGAATTCATGTCACTTCTTGCAATCAGACAATAATCGGCATAAGTTGAAATAGGTGATTCCATGCTGTCTGTTATGGCAACAACAGTTGCTCCCTGACTTTTTACAAACTGCATAGCCTTAATTGTTCTCTTCGAATACCTTGGAAAACTAATTCCAACTACTACATCACCTTCTGAAGCATTTATAATCTGCTCAAACATTTCGCTGACACTGGTGGTATGTACAAGTCTGATATTGTCAAATATCAGATTAAAGTAAAACCCCAGAAAACTTGCAAGGGCTGCAGAACTTCTTACTCCAATAACATATATCTTTCTGGCAGCGAGAAGTTTTTCAACTACACAGTTAAAACTTTCCCTGTCAATTTCCTCCATAGTCATTTTTATTTTATTCATATCCGACTGCAATACGCTTTTGAGAATATTATCTTCGCTTATCCTGTTAGATGTAACCTCAATCCTCTGTACTGAAGTCAGTTTACTTTTTATCAGTTCCTGCAAAACTTTTTGCATTTTAGGATAACCTTCATATCCAAGTTCTGCAGCAAATCTCACTACCGTTGATTCACTTACTCCCACTTCTTCCCCCAACTTTGCAGCAGTCATAAATGCTGCTTTATCATAATGGTTTATTAAATAGTTTGCAATTAATTTCTGTCCCTTGCTAAAATGAGGATACTTTTCACGAATTTGTTTTATAAAGTCTTGCGATCTATTGTTCATTATTATTAACCCCTTTTATTATGATAAACTATGTTTCATAAATAGAAATCCGCATCTTTTCACCTTTTTTTGAAAGCCCAAAAATAACTTTCTTTTCCTTTAAATTCTTATTAAGAAAATCAACTACTTTATATAATTCAGAGTTACTTCCAACTTCAAGTGTTGATTTGAGTTCAAGTTTATCATGTTTCTTCATAAAAATCTCCTTTAATTCATAAAATTCTCCCCTGGATTTCATAAATGATAACATAAATGGCTAATTTTATTATGTCTCATAGGTTAATATTATAATTTTAAAATGCAAAAATCAATATATATTCTTTCCTATAATATTTTTATGTATTTTGAAGATAATATCTTTCTACAAGCAGAAGTGCTTATTTTTTAACAAGTTAAACCAGGCATGGAGGAAAAAATGATACAAATTGACGATGCTGGAAGCGGCAGCTTTGTAGGTGGTACATGCATTGGCATTTACAGGCCTGAAAGCAACGAATATTACTTTGATATTATTCCCGTAGAAGTTTATAATAAGGAAAATTTTAAAAAAAAGCTATACCTGGATGAGGTTGTCAGTATTGTTTCTAATGCATTCAAAGCAATGAACGTTATGAAAAGCGAAACCATCGAAATATGCAGAGGATATATGTTCGAACGCCTTAAATCATGGCTTGATCAAAAAGGATATACATGGTATGTAACCCATATAACCGGCAACGTACAGCAAATTATTGAAAAAAGTTTTGAACTGTACACAATAAAACTTGGATTATTCGAGCCCTACATCAAATATACAAGATACCCATTTCATTTTCATAAGCTTTTAAGATGGGTATTTGCTGATTTTGACAACAGAATAAAGCTTTGTAAAGTTGGATGGAAATCCTGGGAAAAGGTCGAAGGCATCAGACCGGATGTTTATGAGGAAAAACTAACCAAAGCAAATATATTTTGCATGAAATGCGGCAAATACATTGAAAAGGACAGCCTGGTAAAAGTACTTAGATATACGACAAATAAAGAAAATCTTGTATTCCTGCACAACAAATGCCCGCAAAACTAAAGCCAGCATTTAATTATAAAAGGCTGGCTTTAAGCTGGTTAGACGGTTATGAGATGAAGGCAAACAGTGAATATTTAATCTATCAGTGAAACTATACTGCATTATGAACAAAGGATACAATAGCCCTAATTGGAATGTCTGCTACGGATCCAACAGTGTAAACAGGATAGCCATCCCAGCCACCTGCAGTTACTGCACCGGTTATTCCGCCCGGAAGTACAGGACCTGGATATCCGCCACTGCTAAATCCTCCGGATACTCCGCAACCGTGGCCATAACCCTTGGAACCATACCCTACATTAAAACCTGTGCAGGCATTACCAAGTGAACATCCGGGTGGTGGGCCAATTCTTGTAAGCAGTCTCACAAATGATGGATTAACTGACAATATCACGCCGGTAAACCCTGCACCCGACTGTCCTCCACTGCTTGTAAAAATTGTGACGGTCTCACCTATATATTTAGACAGATGTGCAGCAAGATTCCCACTGCCAAAAGAACCTACTCCATCAATTCTTTCCTCGTCAGCCATAGCAATAATCTCCTTTCCACGAAATTTTATGACTCTATTTTATGTTATGTCAACTCTTGGAGAATTGTTACAGTGATAATGTAAATTTAATTAAAATGATATATAATATATGTAAACATATATATTGCGTAAGATGAAATTGAATTTACAAACGCAAAAACTATACAAGTACAAAAAATACTAAGGATATACAAAGGAGTTCTTATGAGCAAAGCAATTTACAGTGAATCAGCTTACGGTGATTCAATTTATACTGAGCTGCCTCACGTATTAACGGATTTTTTAAGTTATATGGAGACGATTAAAGGCAAATCCAGAAATACTGTAAAGGAATACTTTTACGACATTCGGCTGTTTTTACGTTTTATTAAGGTACATAAGGGCTATACTAATGAAGAGGAATTTGAAAAAATAAATATATCAGATGTAACAATAGACCATATAAAATCCGTTACTTTGAGTGATTTGTATTCCTTTATGTCCTTTTTAAGCAGTGAACGTAATAACAGTCCTAGTGCACGTGCTCGTAAGGTGGCAAGCCTTAAATCATTTTTCAATTATCTTTCCAACAAAGCCAAAGTGCTGGAATACAACCCTGCTAGTGAACTGGAATCCCCGAAACTCCTTAAAAGGCTGCCCAAATATCTTAATATTGAGGAAAGCAAAAAGCTTCTCAATTCAGTTTCAGGTGATAATAAAGAAAGGGATTATGCAATACTGACTTTATTTCTGAACTGTGGATTGAGGCTTTCAGAACTTGTCAATATAAATATAAACAAGATTAAAAATGGCACCCTCACGGTTGTAGGCAAAGGCGGAAAAGAACGTACAATATATCTGAACAAAGCCTGTATTGATGCAATTAATGATTATTTAAAAGTCAGACCGGTTGACGGAGTTAAGGATAAAAACGCCCTTTTTCTCAGTGAAAGGAAACAGAGAATCAGTAATAAAACTGTACAGTACATAGTTAAGAAGTATATAAAAACATCCGGCCTTGACCCTGAAAGATATTCTACTCATAAACTCAGACATACTGCCGCAACGCTTATGTATAAATACGGTAAAGTTGATATAAGGGCTCTTCAGGAAATCCTTGGTCATGAGAGCGTTTCAACTACCGAAATATATACCCATGTTGACAGCCAGCAGCTTCGTAAGGCAGTTGACAGCAATCCTCTTTCAAACTTTGTAAAAGATGATAAGTAAAGCATATTTTCATTTATATAGTTTACTTCTAGATTAAATTTATTTATAATGAAGGAAATGCTATCTGAAGGAACTTTGTTTAATGGTATTAAGTCTAATATTTTTAGGTGTATATATAAGCCTTAAATTATTAGATTTTTATTTGACTTTGGCATAATTAGTTTTTAAGATATATTTTATGATATGTTTTATGTTTTGATATGTTTTTGAGGCATTTTTAAGAAATTGTTTTATTAAAATTTTGAAATATAGAAGAGGTAATATAAATGAATTTGAGAAGATTTTACTTTACGATGACATCAATACTTTCAATATTTTTGTTTGCAATAGGTTCCATTATGCTTGGATACATTAGCACACTTAGCGAAACAGATTTTGATATTCCTGGCATCGGTGACAAAAAAAATGTGTTTGGTGAGCTGTTGTCTCCATTTGCAGTAAGTAAAGAACCTGTTAATTTTGTTCTTGTTGCAAGTGATAAATGGAGTGGCAATACCGATACGATGATGCTTGTAAATGTTGATCCTAATACAAGTAATGTTAGCATAATGTCTATCCCCAGAGATACAAAGGTAAACGTCAGTGGCTTAAGCATACCGAAAATAAATGCCCTTTATGCAAGTAAAGGCGGTCCACAAAAGCTTATAAATACACTAAGTGATATGCTGGATATAAACATAAAATATTATGTACATTTAAATATAAAAACAGTCAGGGAAATAATAGACCTCCTGGGCGGAGTTGAAATTGATGTGCCGCCGGGAATGGATTATGATGATCCGGTTCAGGACCTTCACATTCACCTTAAGCCCGGAAAACGTGTCCTTAACGGAGAAGAAGCGGAACTGTTCCTGAGATTCAGGCAGGCAAATTCGATGAGTAAAAATAAGGAATTATTAAAGTACTATGACGGCTCCGATTTAAAAAGGATTGAAATGCAGCAGTACTTTGTCAAGGAACTTATACGCCAGAAAGCCAATATTCTTTATTTGCCGAAAATCAACGATATTGTTAACACTGTATACGAAAACCTTGACACAAACATCACAATGAACGAAGTAACCAAGCTGATAAAAAGCCTCACCAGCTTTAAACCGGACAAAGTCAAGTTTTTCACTCTTCCAGGAAAACCCGTTAATCAGGATTACTCATATTTTATATATGATAAGGAGGAAGCACTTAAAATAACCAGAGAATACTTTAAGTCCAGTGCTAAAAGTAATAATTTTGAAAATCTGAATAAGGACAACAGTAAAAAAAGCAGCAGTAGCAGCAGCAAAAGCAGCAAGACAAATAATAAAAACAGCTCTTCTTCTACGAGCAAAAAAGCTAAAGAAGATTTTACAGCAAATAATCCTTCAAATAATGAAACCTCTGTTAAGGGTACCAAACAACCAATGCCTTAATTGGCGCTTATAAAAAATGGGGACCGCTCTCAGGGCGAAAAGAAAGCCTTTATGTTGAGATCTGTCCCCATTTTGCATCATACTTTACACATCATTCTTTTATAGTCATTATTTATGGTTATGCTTAATACACAATTCTTTATAGTCATACTTTATAGTCATACTATATTCATTATGCTTTAGAATCATAAAATGCTTTAAATGCTTTAAAGCACATATATACATCTATTTTACTTGTTATTTCAAACGGAGCATGCATCGAAAGAATCGAAGCGCCACAGTCCAAAACCTGAGCTCCCAGGTTTGCAACATACTGCGCTATCGTTCCTCCTCCTCCCTGATCAACCTTTCCCAGTTCTCCTGTTTGCCATATTATACCGTTATCGTTAAACAGCTTTCTGATCTCACCAACATATTCTGCATTTGCATCGCTTCCACCGGCTTTGCCTCTGGAACCTGTATATTTTGTAATAACTATTCCCTTGCCTAAATAAGACGCATTCTGCTTTTCCTGAACTCCTTCGAAGTTTGGATCTACAGCAGGATTTACATCAGCTGAGAGAACTTTAGTATTATATAGTGCTTTACGGAGCATTATGTCAGAGTAACTCTCATTAGTTAAAGCGCACAGGGAAGCTACAAAATTCTCAAAAAGATTTGATTCAGCACCTGTATTGCCCATACTGCCAATTTCCTCTTTATCCGTAAGCAGGCACACAGCAGTCCTTTCAGGCTGCCCAGTTTCTAAAATAGCTTTTAGAGCTGTGTATGAACAAACTCTGTCATCCTGACCATAAGCACCTACCATACTCCTGTCAAACCCTACATCTTTTGCTTTAAAGGCAGGGACAATCTCTAATTCAGCAGATATCAGATCTTCTTCTATTATCCCATATTTTTGATGTAAAATACTTAAGATGTTCAGCTTTATTTTTTCTTTTACTTTTTCATCATCATACGGAATTGAGCCAATGAGCAGATTAAGCCCCTCTCCTGTAATACCTTCACTCATTTTTTTCTGCATCTGTTCCTGAGCAAGATGTGGCAACAGGTCAGTAATTGTAAACACAGGATCATCCTCATTTTCTCCAATGCTTATTTCAACAATACTACCGTCCCCTTTGACCACTACCCCATGTATTGCCAAAGGTATGGTAACCCATTGGTATTTTTTTATACCCCCATAATAATGGGTTTCCATTAGAGCCATACCACTGTCCTGATAAATAGGATTCTGTTTTATATCGATTCTTGGGGCATCAACATGTCCTCCTACGACATTAACTCCTTCTGAAACAGGCTTATTGCCTATAACAGCCAGTATTGCAGATTTCCCTCTGATGACACGATAGACTTTCATTCCCGGCTTCAACTTTTCCCCTGAACCTTCAATTTCATCAAGACATTTAAATCCTTTTTCCTTTGCAATTTTAACAGTTTCCTTTATAAATTCCCTTTCGGTTTTTGCCCTGTCAAGAAACTTCTTGTAGTCTTCGCAAAAGCTGAAGGCCTTTTCTCTGTCTTCCACAGAAGTTTTTTCCCATGCATTTTTTGTATCATAAGCAAGCTTTTCCTTTAATATCTGACCTTCGGTCTTTTTTTCTTCCATATATTTCGTCCTCCTTATGTTATAATTTCCGCTCAGTACCGTTTCGAACTCTTCATATACTGCCTTGTAATATCTATAAAAATTCTATTAAGCCTGGCTTTCTGCTAAATACGCAGAAGTTATCATATATGATTATATAACCAAAGATGTTGAAAATAAATACAATATGATTATTTTATGCAAAAGGGAGTAATATTAAACTTAAATTAACTTAACTTGTTACTCCAACATTTCTATATCAGGAGTTCCGCCAATTAAAGAAAATGCATCATATATACTCCGGATATTATGCATTTGTAATTTCCCCTGTTTAATGCTAAAATATTTCAAAATAATTATTTCGAAACATTATAGTTCGAAACATACTAAATTCAAAACAATAAAGCCGGAAAGAGGTAAAAAAATGATAGACTGCCATGTACACAGTAATTTTTCGACAGACGGCAAAATGCATACAGATACCGCCTGTCAGGCTGCTATTGATTTAGGATTAGCAGGGATTGCCTTTACTGACCACTTTGATATTAATTATCCATATCCTGATTTTGTATTTAAGTTCGACCTGGATGAATATTTTGAAAACATAGAAAGAATTAAATATAAGTATAAAGATAAAATAAAAGTTCTGGCGGGTATTGAGATGGGACTCATGCCTGATACAATTGATGAAAACCTGCAAATTATCCGGCAAAACAATTTTGATTATGTTCTGGCATCAGTACACGTTGTTGATGGCATGGACCCTTACATGATGGACTATTATAATGACAAAACAAAGCAGGAAGCTTACGAAAGATATCTTGAGGAAGTACATAAAATTATTACGCTAATCAACGATTTTGATATGTTTGCACATTTAGATTATGTAATCAGGCCTGCCGGCTATAGTGACCGTACATTGAGCTATTGTGATCACAGCGACATTTTTGACTCAATATTTAAGGAACTTATTTCAAGAGGAAAAGGATTTGAAATCAACACCGGCTCCTATAGGGACAGGACAGATGGAAAGAAACTTGCGGAATATGATATCAACATACTGAAAAGATACAAGGAGCTTGGCGGAGAAATGGTCTGTCTTAGCTCTGATGCCCATATCCCTGAACATATCGGACTAAAATTCAGCCAATTCACCGAATTGGTAAAGGAAGCCGGATTTAAATATACTGTTCATTTTGAACAAAGAAATCCGGTATTCACTAAGATATAAACTATAAATAAAATAATATAATCTGCTTTTGCAAAACACAGGGACATTCCCTAAAGTAAAATAATGTATTCTGTGTAAAATTGCATTATATATAAAGTAATAATTTATATCCAAAAGAATGCATCCTATCTAAAAGAATGCATCCTATCTAAAAGAATGCATTCTGCCTGAAAAAGGAGTGTCCCGGTTATCTTGCGGTTATTTTACAATAACTCCTCCACCAACAACTATATCGCCATCATAAAACACTACAGACTGGCCAGGAGTTATGGCACGCTGTGGAGCGTCAAAGACTACCTTTACCGTACCATTATCCGCAGGTGATATCACAGCATCTGCTTCTTTGGCATTATATCTTATTTTTGCTTTCACCCTCATCTCACCTTCCAATTTATCAATAGAGATGAAGTTGACGTCGCTTGCTGTCAAATTATCAGCATATACCTCTTCACCGTCTCCCAACACAACCCTGTTGTTTTTAACATCAATTGCTACCACATACATGGGCTTGCCTAAAGCTATTCCAAGGCCTTTTCTCTGCCCTACCGTATAGAATATAATCCCTTTATGGCGTCCCAGAACATTGCCTTTTGTATCTACAAAATCTCCCGGCACAATTGGGGCATCAGTGTTTTCAGTAATAAACTTTGCATAATTATTATCTTCCACGAAGCATATTTCCTGGCTGTCAGGCTTTGTAGCCACAGTAAGGCCAATATCCTTCGCAATTTCTCTTATTTGTTCCTTTGTATAATCCCCCACAGGCATCAGAGTTCTTGCCAGCTGTTCCTGGGTAAGATTGTAGAGGGCATACGTCTGATCCTTCCTGTCTGTCGCTGATTTTCTTAAAAGATATCTTCCCCGCTCTTCACAGTATTCGATTCTTGCGTAATGTCCTGTGGCAACATAATCAATTCCCATTGCCCTTGCCTTATTCAGCATCGCACCAAATTTGACATACCTGTTACATGCTATACAAGGGTTTGGAGTTCTACCCTTGAAGTATTCATCCTTAAAATAGTCGATAACCTTTTCTTCAAATATATCCTTAAAATTAAGCACGTAATAAGGTATACCAAGTTTTGCCGCAACTCTCCTTGCATCGTCTACAGCAGACAGCGAACAGCATCCCCCTTCAACAGCCTTCCTTTCTTCTCCCATGTCCATCCATATCTGAAGGGTGACGCCAATTACTTCATATCCTTTTTTTAGCAACAAAGCGGCGGCTACTGAACTGTCTACACCGCCGCTCATACCAACCATTACTTTTTTGCCATTCATTTTCCTTTAAGTCCTTTTAACACAATGCTTTTTAGTAAATTTTATTCTTCATCATCTATTCTGTGAATGTCATCACATCTTCTGCTGCACGAATTATTTTCGTATTCTTCATCATCCATAAGGCCGTTCTTCTTTTTATAATCATCAATTGCCGCCTTTATGGCTTCTTCGGCCAGATTGGAGCAGTGCATCTTTACAGGAGGAAGTCCGTCAAGTGCTTCCGCTACTGCCTGATTTGTAATTTTAAGTGCCTCTTCTACCGTTTTACCCTTCACAAGCTCCGTTGCCATACTGCTGGTTGCGACAGCAGCTCCGCAACCAAAAGTCTTAAATTTCGCATCTACAATTACATTATTCTCTATCTTAAGATACATTTTCATTATGTCTCCGCATTTAGCATTCCCTACCTGGCCAACCCCGTCAGCATCAAATATTTCACCTACGTTCCTCGGATTCATAAAATGATCCATAACCTTTTCACTATACATTTTTATTCCCTCTTTCATAAGCTTCATATAATGGTGACATTTCTCTCAGTCTTCCGACAATCTGAGGCAATACTTCCATCAGATAATCAATTTCCTCATGAGTGTTGTCTATTCCGAAGGTCAGCCTCAGCGAACCATGCGCTATTTCATGTGGCAATCCTATAGCAAGCAGTACATGAGACGGATCCAGTGAGCCGGAAGTACATGCAGAACCACTTGAAGCTGCGATACCTTTCATATCAAGCATCAAGAGCAAAGACTCACCTTCAATAAATTCAAAGGAAAAGTTTGCGTTTCCCGGCAATCTCTTATACCTGTCGCCGTTCAATCTGACAAAGGGAATCTTATTCAGTACTTCATCTATAACCCTGTCTCTCAATTCAATTAATTTCTTATTATGTTCATCCATATTGGCTGTTGCCAATTCTATAGCTTTTCCAAGTCCGACGATTCCGGCTACATTTTCGGTACTTGCCCTTCGTGAACGTTCCTGTGCACCTCCGTGGAGAAAAGAAACTATCTTTACACCTTTTCTAATGTACAGTGCTCCAACACCTTTAGGTCCGTAAAACTTGTGAGCGGAAAAAGACAACAGGTCTATGTTCATATCCTCTACATTGATATGAACATTTCCAACTGCTTGTACTGCATCGGTGTGAAAATAAATCCCATTTTCTCTCGCGATTTTACCGATCTCAGCAATTGGCTGTATTGTGCCTATCTCATTATTTGCAAACATTATTGTAATAAGAATGGTATCAGGCCTTATAGCCTCTCTTACCTGTTCGGGAGACACCAACCCATTCTGATCCACAGGAAGGTATGTAACTTCAAACCCTTCACTTTCAAGATATTTGCAAGTATGCAGAATTGCATGATGCTCAATGGAAGAAGTTATTATGTGCTTCCCTTTCTTCCTGTTTGCATAAGCAATTCCCTTAACTGCCCAGTTATCAGCTTCAGTACCTGATCCTGTAAAGAAAATTTCTCTGGACTGTGCTCCAAGAGCAGCAGCCACCTTGTCCCTTGCCTCTTCAATTGCCTTTTTGCTTTCTCTGCCGATGGAGTATATTGATGATGGGTTGCCGAATTTTCCCGTTAAGTATGGCAACATTTCCTCCAATACTTCCTGTCTCATCGGCGTAGTTGCCGCATGATCAAAATAATATGTTTTTTGTTGCAAATTATTTGTCATAAATATACCGCCCATCCCTGCCGCTGTGCGCTCCGACGTAGTATTTATTATTTTTTTAAATTGTCAACATTTTTACATATAAATTTTGTTTGTTAACCAAACATTTATTATCCTGAAATACCATGTGCCTGTTTGTAAAACAAACATATAGCACGGGCATCAAATAACGTCATAATTACCCGCTTACAACGCACAGTATTATGTGTAAGCGTTATAGGCATATGCCCTTAATTTATTCTATCATATATTTACCACCGAATAGTATAGCTCTAAACATTTTTATTTTCAATGTTAATCTCTTTAGAAATTTACCTTTTCAATGCTAATTATTCTCATCACTAACAATTTGTATTCATCATTATTTCATTAAAATGTTTCCCTGTTTTTTTCTCTTTATATCTTTGCTTGATAAAATTATATCTTTGCCCGATAAATAGGTTTTTTACTTTGCGAGTTAATACTTTACCGGCAATTACCTTTTACTTCAGGCAGTGTAGAACCTCCATATGGCATCAGTAGTATTTTAGCGTCATGTCCCAATTCTTCAAATGCTGCTTTTATTGCTTCGCTTACATCTTTAAAGGGATACATGAACATTTTTCTGACCAGTTCTTCATCCATGTCAGAAACCAAAAAAATCTTTGCTTTCTTTTGCACAAGAGCTATTGCAGCAGCTTTGTGTCCTCCAAGTTCAAAATTCTGCTGAATATTATTAATCAGTGTGTCAGGCGAATCTGCACTCATTATCCACCTTTCAAACACCTTTTCTCCAAAACCCTCTGCGCAGGATGCCATAAGAATTACAATACCGCCGTCTTTTACAGCGTGCTTTGCATTGTCTAGAGCTTTCTGTGCCTGGTATAGGTTTATATCCTTTGGATAGCCTCCAGGTGTTGTCAATACAATATCAGCTTTCTCCGGTATTTCAACTTTATACAGGTTATCTAAAAATTCACAGCCTTCCCTGTGTGCATATTTGTGGTGTCCTGCTACTGCCTTTATTATTTGCTTTTTCTCATCGAGAACCACATTTACAATAAAATCAATAGGAACATACTCAACAACTTCCTCTATATCAAGCCTGACAGGATTATCGTCCAATGCACCAGCCCTTGCTTCATTCCTTACCATCTGACTGTGATTTGCCTGTATCGCATCCCTGGTGGAAACACCGGGCATAATGGCCTTCGCGCCGCCACTATAGCCGGCAAAATAATGAAATTCAATGTTTCCAAGACATATTCTTCTGTCTGCTTCGGCAACACACCTGAAGATATCTATCGGTGTGCCGTTCTTTGTAGCTCCCAGATGCACGCAATCACCGGTATCACTGTCAACACATTTTATACTGTTATATATTTCATCTCCGACAAGATACCTTTTTTCTTCTTCTGTGTGTTTTCTATGGTTTCCCAGGGCAAAAACCACCGTAATATCATCACGGCTTACGCCTGCCATTTCAAGTTCCTGTATAACTACGGGCAAAACAATCTTACTGGGCATTGGGCGGGTGATATCACTTGTTATAATTGCAATCTTCTCACCGGGCTTCACAATGTTCCTGAGTCTTTCACTACCAATAGGGTTTTCAATAGCCCTTTTCACCTCATCTGCACCTGTAAGCCCAATATCTACGGTGTTTTGCCTTAATTCAGCCAAAATGTTTTCATCATTTATGGAAAATTCCTTATATCCTTTTCCATACCCATATCTAAAGTCCACATTACCACCTCATTATATTTAGTCTGAACTATTATTAGGAAACAAAATTCCTTAATAATTAGCATTATTATATATTTTGATTAACATTATATATTTTGATTGACATATTGTGTTAGCATTCCGGTAACAGGCTTTCCGAGCTCAAGAGCTGATAAAAACTGGCTCTAAAGCTCTCCATAATGCCATCTCATTGCTTGGGACAACAATATATATAATAATAACATGGCTTTCATTTTTCAATTATTTATTTTTTTCTTATCCTCTCAAGCCACTCCTTTATTCTTGCTTCATAGCCGTTAGCAGTGGGATTGTAATAAATTGTGCCCTCCATTCCTTTCGGAAAATACTCCTGTTTTACAAAATTTCCAGGGTAGTCATGGGCATATTTATAGCCCTCTCCGTATCCGGCTTCTTTCATATCCGGTGTAACGGCATTGCGTAAATGCATGGGAACCTCACCGGTCCTTTTGTTCTGTACATCGTCAAGTGCTTTTGAGATAGCGGCATAGCATGAATTCGACTTAGGACTTGTCGCAACCATGACAGCAGCATGTGCAAGAATTATTCTTGCTTCAGGCATTCCTATCATTCTGACAGCTTCAGCGGCTGCAACCGCAACATTAAGCGCATTGGGATTAGCCATTCCTACATCTTCTGAAGCACATATTATTATTCTCCTTGCAAGGAATTCCGGGTCCTCGCCTGCATAAAGTGCTCTTGCCAAATAAAACACAGCGGCATCCGGGTTGCTGCCTCTCATAGATTTTATAAAAGCACTTATGTTGTCATAATGGCTGTCTCCGGATTTATCAAAAACAATCCTTCTTTTTTGAACACAGTTTTCTATAGTTTCCGTTCCAATATGTATCTTCCCGTCACTGTCAACCTGGGAAGTCAAAACCGCCAATTCCAGAGCATTAAGTGCTACTCTTGCATCTCCGTTGGAAATATCAGCAAGAAATTTAATTGCTTCGTCAGAAATCTCAACATCATAGTTCCCCAAACCCCTTTCCTTGTCAGCAAGAGCGTTCCTTATTATTTTTTCAATGCTTTCAATACTCAAGGGTTTGAGCATAAACACGGATGATCTGGACAACAAAGCTTTATTTACCTCAAAATAAGGGTTTTCTGTTGTTGCTCCTATAAGTATTATAGTGCCGTCCTCAACATATGGAAGCAGTGCGTCCTGCTGTGATTTATTAAAACGGTGAATCTCGTCTATGAATAACACCGTTTTCCCGGAAGGATTTAAAATATCGTTCTGAGTTTCGGTGACCACCCTTTTAATATCTGCTACACCTGACGTTACAGCGTTCAGTTTTTGAAAATTCGATTTAGTGCTCTCGGCAATTATCATTGCCAATGTTGTTTTGCCTGTACCAGGAGGACCATAAAGAATTACAGACGAAATCCTGTCTGCTTTAATCATCCTGTATAGCATTTTGCCTTTACCGACAATTTCCTCCTGCCCTACAAATTCCTCAAGTGTCCTCGGTCTCATCCTGTGAGCTAACGGTTCTTTATTTCCCAACATTTTCATCAACCCTGTTCGTTTCAATCCTGATTTATTGCAGGCGTAAATGAATTCCATATTTCCTGCATCTCTTTCAAATTCATTTCTGAAGCATATAGATCGGGTATTGCACTTATATAACAGTACGAGTACTTCCCGGTGTTCATAATATACACCTGGAAATCCATGTATACATCCTCTTCCTCATCTTCCATACGGTAAGTATACGACTTTACGTTATGTCCTTTAAAGGACAGATTTCCTTCATCCTTTAATTCGGCATCCTGGCTGACTAAAGCGCTAAAGAGCATAAACTTTTCCTTGTCATCCGCTGTCTTTGAAAAATCTTCGTTCTCAGCCGCTTCAATAAGAATTGTAGCACCTGTCCTGTCATTGTAAAACGTTTGTGTGCTTAAATCCGAATCACTGCCTTTAATCCAATATCCAGCAAGTTCAACTTTCCAGGCATACTCATTATTTAAATATTGACTTATTTCATCATTTTTACCTACCCGGTTTCTGTTTACCGAATAAGTATAATTTTTTAAGCCATTCTTAAGACTGTTCTGTTCCTTCGATGAATAGCTGAAACTTTCAAGTATTTTGTTATACGTGGTTTTCTGAAGCTTATGCTTATCCTCAGGAGACTTTATGGTTATATTGTATATCAGGTCACCGGCAACAAGAAAGTTTTCTTCCACCACATATGTATTCTCTCCAATAACAAGCTTATAGACAATATTATGAGACTCTCTTCCTCCCACACTGGACATTCCGCTTTCTACAAACTTATAACATTGCTCATTAAAATTATTTTTATAAAAATCCAGCATTTTTGTAATATACTTATCTATCTTAAAATCGCTTTCCACAGCAAAAATCTCAACAACCACATATTCCTTCTCATTCTTCCCTAATCGCGTAATATATGGGTTGTCATCGTGTGTTTCCATTACATTCCATTCAGGTGGTACTTTCATTTCCCATGAAAAGTGCTTTATATAACTTTCATCAGTTACATAATTTTCATATTTTGCCAATCCGAATTCTACTTTTGAAATGTCCTGAATTCCATCTTCAAATCCTTTGTAGCCCATCCGGAATGAATCCAACAGGGCCATGTAATACTTATTATCTTTAATATTCTCAGGCTCTGTCTCGTTATATATTGTAAGTATAACTTTATACATATACTGATTATTTGTATAAAGCCTTTGAACAGCTGCTTCTTCATAATCATTTATATAAAAAATTTCTACATACTGGGTGTTTTTATCAGAATTAAACACACAATCCACCATTTCCCCGTCTTCAAAATACCTGGGAGATTCTAAAATCTTTTTATAATAATCCTTTAGACTGTCTTCAATATTTGTATCGATATATACTTCTATACCTATATCCCTCTGATCATTTTCCACATCTATGTACTTGGAATTGAAAGATACAAAGCCAATTCTCGAACCTTTCGGGACATCCATGCTCCAGCCGAAATAGCTGTCGCCTACTTTTGATTCGCTAATGCTGCCAATTAGGAAGGAGAGATCAGAAAGTGCTCCATCATCTTCAAGAATAACTGTCACTAGTCCTGTATGTTCATCTCTGCTCACACTTACATCAAAGTATTCCTCAATAAAGCTTAGCGGCACCATAACCTTGTCTTTTTTATATCTTGGTGGTGTATCAAACAGTTTCTCATCTTGATTTACCAGGTATTTCTTATCACCTACAGACAGGTCAATTGAATAATCCCTGTATATAATATTAACCCTGCCATTGCCTTCCCAGTTAACCTCCGCTCCAAAAGCCTCAAGCACCAACCTTAAAGGTACAAATAAAACGCCATCCTCGACAAAAGGACTTTCAGTGCTGTATGATTTACCATTTATAACGATTGTGCTGCTCTCCGGTTTAAACGTTATTGTAGTTCTCAAATCATTTTCATCCATGGCATAGACGGGTAAAATAACAGATGAAATAATCACTGCCAGGATAACAATCGAAACAATATTTCTTTTCAACGCCCTCCGCCACCCTTCCTAATTTTTAAGTACTTGTGCAACCTATTTATTTGTGCAATCTATTCCTTCTCGCTAAAGGTAACCTTAAGATTTATTTTTTTATCCCCTCTTATTACGCTGAACTCAACGGTATCACCCGGTAGATACTTTTTCAGTTCTTCATTATAGTCGATTTTGGTTGTGATCTTTACGCCGTTTACACTTTCTATCACATCATCCAACATCAATCCTGCGGTTTCTGCAGGTGAACCATCCTCAATCTCAACTACTGTCAGGCCCTCGCTTGATGGAAGCCCATATCTTGCTGCTATTCCTTCAATAAAAGTTGCCCCAAGGTAAGGCCTTCTCACTCTAGAATATTTTTCAAAATGTTTCATCACATATTCAACGGTATCAACAGGTATTGAAAAGCTCAACCCTTCAACCCCAAAACCAATATACTTAACAGTATTAATTCCAATAACCTCACCTTTCATATTAACAAGGGGACCCCCGCTGTTTCCGCCATTTATTGCTGCATCTGACTGAATGAACCTGTATTCGCCGTCAGCCGCCCTGTTAATTCCACTTACAATCCCGCTGGTCGCGGAATTACGGAGTGAAAATGAGAGAGGTGTGCCAATAGCAATCACCTGCTCTCCTACTTCAACATCTTCAATTTTTCCAAACTTTACCGGGGTTAATCCTCCCTTATCAATCTTTATCAGCGCAAGATCAGATATTTCATCTATGGCCTTCAGTCTTGCACGATATGCTTTTCCATTGGATAATACAACAACAATACTTTCCATGTCGGACACAACATGAGCATTTGTAATAATAAATCCGTTAGATTTGTATATCACACCTGTACCAAATGTAAGATTATCACTGTAGGGAATATAATACTGGCTGCTTTCCTTTAGCTTTCCTATTATTCCTACAACAGACGGACTTAATTTTTTCACAACTTCAGAACTCTTATCAGAGCTTTCAATATAAATCACATTTGAATCTTTATTCCAGTCAGCATTAATACCTGCATTAATGTCTAAAACTTCCAGTGGCACATAAGCCTTGCCGTCAATAATCTTAGCTTTCAGATCAGCTTCTTTGCCGTTCACAATAATTCGTGGATTTGTATTACTCCCTGCCACGGCAACTGAGCTAAAGCTCACCATAAATATAACTGCCATAAGAAGAGATATGTACACTTTTCTTTTTCTCATAGAATGCCCTCCAAATTTAACATTTCCTGCATTTGCCAACTGTTCTTACGGTTCCCTTCCAAACTGTCTGAATTTCAGAATTAATAATAAACATTATACCACATGTAACTATATAAGTGCATTTTTTGAAATAATATAATTATATTTCCAATATAACATAGCGGATAAATAGCCAGCTACATCAAAGAGCTCCACGTATAGGTAGTAAATTTACTTAAATGCTTAAATAATATAATATATATTTGACATAGCTCTTACCTGCATTGTAATTGATTTTATTTCAACTGATTTACATCGCAGCGGATTTGTTATTGCAGCTGATAAAACAAAAGGGATACTCCTTACAGAGCATCCCGTAAACTCCATGTCTCAGTTATTCTAATCCCGATTGATTCGTTGTTTAATCTTTTGTAAGCTGTTTATGCTTTTAAAAAATTAAGCATAGAGAGGAAACTTACTGCAAATGTTTCTTACTCTTTCTATAATTTTGTCCTTTGAATTTTCAAAATCAGTTACAGTCAGATAAATCATATCTGCAATCTGAACCATTTCTTCCTCTTTCATTCCTCTGGTTGTAACTGCAGGAGTTCCAAGCCTGATGCCTGATGTAACAAAAGGACTCTGTGTATCAAAAGGTATTCCGTTTTTGTTAACGGTAATCATAACTTCATCAAGCCTGATCTGAGCCTCTTTACCTGTAATATTCATATTTGTAAGGTCCACAAGTATAAGGTGGTTGTCCGTTCCATCCGAAACAAGCTTAAATCCTTTTTCCTTCAACGCCTCAGCAAGAGCCTTTGCATTTTTAACTACCTGATTTTGATACTCTTTAAAGCTTTCAGATAATGCTTCCTTAAAGCTTACAGCTTTTGCAGCTATAACATGCATTAAAGGCCCTCCCTGCATTCCCGGGAAAACAGCACTATCTATCATTTTTGCATATTCCTTTTTGCAAAGGATCATGCCTCCCCTTGGCCCTCTCAATGTTTTATGTGTAGTTGTGGTAACAAAATCAGCATATGGTACAGGACTTGGGTGAAGTCCAGTAGCCACGAGGCCCGCAATATGAGCCATATCTACCATAAGGTAAGCTCCGACTTCCTTTGCGATTTCGCTGAAAATTTTAAAATCAATTATTCTAGGATACGCGCTTGCGCCTGCAACAATTATTTTAGGCCTGCTTTCCTTTGCAATTTTTCTAACTTCATCGTAATCTATCCTATAATCCTTTCTGGATACACCATAGGAAATTACTTCATAGTATTTTCCAGATATGTTCTTTGCCATTCCATGTGTTAGATGTCCACCATGGGAAAGATCCATGCCTAAGATTTTATCGCCCGGATTGAGAACTGCAAAATATACAGCAGTATTCGCCTGGGCTCCTGAATGCGGTTGAACGTTAGCATGTTCTGCGCCGAAAAGCTGTTTTGCTCTTTCAATCGCAAGGCTCTCAATGACATCAACGTGCTCACAACCGCCGTAATATCTCTTTCCAGGATATCCTTCAGCATATTTATTTGTAAGCGGCGTTCCAAGTGCTTCAAGTACAGCTTCGCTTACAAAATTTTCTGAAGCAATGAGTTCAATTTTTGTTCTTTGACGCTGAACTTCATCTTCAATAGATTTTGCCACTTCAGGGTCTATTTTTGAAATTTCTTTTAAACTGTACATATTCTGACCTCCAAATCATCAAAATTTCTTTGCTTTATAAACTGTTTATTTGTTGGAGACACCATATCTGCGTATCAATCTAAATTTATCATTGTTCAAGAAAAAGATTTTTCTCTATAACAATAATAAAATAAAAAAGTCAAATCGACAGATTTGACCCCTGAATACATTAATAATAAGCATAATAATATAAACACTTACTATCTCTGTCCTTTTGCCTGAGAGATTATTCCCTTGTTAACCTTATACAGGGAATTTGCCCCTTCGGCGCCTTATCGGTCTCTCCAGAGGTGCGTCCCGTTATAGTCATCAAACCTGAGAGTATGACTCCTTCGGTGTGCCGTATAACTTAAAATTCGCTTATACAGTCAATTGAACCATATACGGCAACTCTCCCATAACATTCATCCGCTCATTAATTCAATTTATATTAAATTATAATAATAATTAATTATCGTGTCAATAAATAAAAATACTCTATACATAAAAATTTATATTTATTCGCTATTATTCGACAACCTTATAAAGCTCGTCAGTATCAGGTTGTTTCAGTTCATATTCCTTCCCGTCAAATACTACTTTCTTTTCATTTTCTGCGGTTATGCGTCCTATTATAGTAGCCTTAATTCCATTTCTTTCTAGGATTTTTATAAGTCCTGGTCCATCTTTGCATGAAATGGCCATTGAACCACTGGATATCAATTTTAACGGATCAATTCCAAAGTAATCACAAATTGCTTTCGTTTCCGGAGCAACAGGGACATCATTCCTTTGAACTATTATACCTGTGCCTGATGCCTCAGCAATCTCCCACATTGCCCCAAGGACGCCCCCTTCTGTTACATCATGCATTGAATTTACCCCAAACCGGGCTGCGATCATGCCTTCCTTTACCACACTTATGCTATTGATAAAAGATTTTGCGTTTTCTACAGTTCTTTGTCCAAGGGCAGCTTTAAGATCCTTTTCTTTCACTTTTGCTATAATCGCAGTGCCTTCCAGGCCTGCAGATTTAGTTATAACAACATAGTCTCCGGGTTTTGCTCCAGAAGTCTTTACAATTGATTCCTTCTGTACTTTTCCTATCGAAGTACAAATGGCAACAGTTCTGTTGACAGCAGTTGTAATTTCAGTATGCCCACCCATTATATCAATATTTATTGAATCTGCCGCTTTGTTAATCTGTTCCATTATGAGGTCTAAATCCTCTTTCGTTGTCCCTACCGGAAGCAATAATGTTATAAGGATCCCCACGGGTTCCGCCCCGCAGGAAGCAATATCATTACATGATATATGGACTGCAAGGTGTCCTATTTCTTCAGGTGATCCGGTAATAGGATCACTTGACAAAGCAATAAGGTTACCATCAAAATCAGCTATACCGCAATCTTCACCGATTCGTGGCCTTACGACTATTTCTTCCCTCTTATTTTTTATTCTGTTAATAACTACACTTTTTAAAATATCATTTGGAATTTTTCCAACCTTCATAATCGTCTCCATATATTATATGCAACTTAATTACTTGTGCTAAGCAATTAAAACAGCATCACATTGCTTCCGGATTGATTGTTTTCTGTACAATTTCTGTACAATATTCTTTTACCCACTATATTCAATTATATAACTTGTAAAGCAATATATTAACTTATTGATGATGTTTCTTCCCTTACAAGCTGAATCTGTTCCCTTGTGAGTTCTAATATCCTGGCGTTGTTTCTTCCTGCAGGCGAACTGATTATTCTACTGAACCATTTCAATGACTCTTCAGGATTTCCAACACGTCTGTACAGCTCACCAATTAAATATGTACATGTTATTTCATCAAATTTTCCAATAGGAAATCTTTCTTTCTCATATGCATTAACATAATGCTTCAATGCAAAATTAAGAAACTCATTTTCTTTATCTTTACTATCTTTAACCTTATCATTTATTCTGTATAACCATGCAATTCTCAGGCAAATCCTTGCAAAGTCACTGGGCTTGCTGGTTTCCAAAAGGTTAAGTTCGTAAAGTGCCAGTTTGAACGTTTCAAGTGCAGCATTAACATCCCTTTCTCCTGAAAAGTCCCTTGGATTCCAGTGTGGAGTTACCTTCTCACGAATTATTTTGGAATTCTTAAAGCTTATATCAGGGAACTTGTCCCTCTGTGCTGCATAACCACAATGACCGCATACCCAAATATCATAGAACAGCGGATTTACAGTCTCATAATAAGTACAAAAATCTGTGTCGTTGCTAACCACTTTACATGCTTTAGATTTTACTTTTGTAACCTCTAAATTTTTAGAGCAAACAGGGCATGTAATAGTTACATTGTATAATCCTTCATTCATTAAATACCTCACCTAGTTTCTTATTTGTGTTAATTAAATTATCGTAATAGTTTTCATTTACTTTAATTTTTGCTCTGATTGGCATATAAACATCTTCTGAAATCTTTTCTACATCTAACAGTTTACCCTGCTTATTGTAAATCTCTCTGTATACAATTACCTTCAATCCCAACTTTGCTTCACGCTCATATATAACTTCACCATACGGAACTGAATTATCAATTATATATTCCTCAGTCTCAGGAAAGATTTCCTCTATTACTTCGGATTTAATCTTTACCACATGATCATCAGGATTTTTTTTGCCGTAAATCCTGATTTCGAGTCTGTTACCTTCTACAAAAGCGTTTATGCAGATGGGATAATCTCTGCTGTTTTTAAATTTAAAATCTATGTAACCTTCTGATATTGTAGCATCCTGACCTGGCTCCACATATCCCAGGGGCATGGAATGATGTTTTCTCTCGACAACATCAAGATTTGTTCTCAGAACTGCACCATACAATGTAGTGGTTACCTGGCAAACTCCTCCGCCCGTTCCGGGAATTAATTTATTCTGTAAAATTACCGGAGCCTCTCTAAATCCGTTTTCCACCGTCCTTGGACCTAAAGCCTTATCCATTGAAAAAACTTCACCTACAGGCAATATAGTCCCGTTAATTTTTTTGCATGCCAATTCAATATTGTGACATCTGTCGGGCTGGTTTCTACTGAATACAGTAGAAAATGATGCAATTACATCCTTAATATCCTTTATATTTTCGTACCTGATTTTAGGAATCTTTTCATCAACCCGAAGCTTGATCACACCGGATATTCTTTTTAATATATAATCTTCTATCAATTTTTGGTTTGTGTCAACATCAAGGGACCTGCCTATCGTTTCTTTTTTTATGGACAATTTACCATTTTCAAAAGAAATTGAGGCATTTTGCGAACTTGCGTCAATTTTCTTTTTAATATCTTCAAGCAATGCACGGAGCTTTTTCCTGTCAAATCCGCCGGCAACATCTATATTGACGTTATTTTTGCGGATTCTCGTTATCTCTTTTATCCGTGTAAATACATTACCTTTTCTTCCTATACTAAAAGCCTTTTTTACAGCTTCATCGGTTTCGAACACATATGATAAGCTTTTCAGATCGATTTTTTGCCTGAGATCTCCGTAAAAAAGCTCAATGTTAACATTCTCAAGGTCTCGGGTTAGTTTCTTCTCCACCGCTGTTTTTGCCTGTTCGGCACTAAGCCCTGATACATTTACATTTTCAATAAAAATTCCGTCATAAATAGTTTCTCTGCCGAGAACCGTTGAAATATATACCGCAACCGCTACAACAATCATCAGTACGATTAGTATAGGCAACAAAATCCATATATTTTTTTTTGTAAGTACAAGCAACATATATTTTCACACCAGATCAAAATTTATTATTAAAAACAATAAATAAAATAATTGCAATATATTAAGTACCTGCATATTGTTTCCAATACTATTATTATTGTTGCTTGACTTGTCTAATTACATACGTTTTCCTAACAGGGAATAATTCTTAATATTTTTTTCCCGGAGTTATAGTCAATACTTCAGTTTTTTCAATAGCTTTTTCAATCAATTCTTCAAGGTTCAGCACAGATTCAGACTTCAGAATATTAGGAAGTTTCGGTTTTGTCTTCGGATGCTTGGCCACAAATACTGTACAACAATCTTCATAAGGAAGAATTGATGTTTCAAATGTATCAATTTTACGCGCTATATCTATAACATCATTCTTATCCATTCCGATAAGCGGCCTGAATACCGGCATATTAACAGCAGAATCAGTACAATAAAGGCTCTCAATGGTCTGGCTTGCCACCTGGCCCAGGCTCTCGCCGGTAACCAATGCAAGTGCACCATTGGCGTTCGCAATTTTCTCCGCAATCATCATCATCGCCCTTCTCATGATAATGGTAAGCTCGTCTTGAGGGCATTTATCATTTATTTCAAGTTGTATATCAGTAAAGGGCACAATATGAAGATTGATATTATAACAATAGTTGCTTAAAATTCTGGCAAGCTCTATAACTTTTTCTTTTGCACGTTCACTTGTATAAGGATAGCTGTGGAAATGCACTGCTTCCAATACAGCCCCTCTCTTTGCCATCATCCAGCCTGCCACAGGGCTGTCTATACCACCCGAAAGAAGAAGCATTACCTTTCCGTTGGTTCCGACAGGAAGACCGCCACTGGCGGGAATTATTTCAGAATAAATGTACGTTGATTCCCTGACTTCAACAAAAAGAATAATTGAAGGGTTATTTACATCTACTTTTAAAACAGGTATTCTTTCCAAAAGAAATCCTCCAAGCTCTGCACTTATTTCAGGAGATTTCATCGGAAACCTTTTATTTCCCCTCTTTGTTTCCACCTTAAATGTAACTGTGCCTTCTGCGCCGGTATGGGAGACCACATTCCTGTCTATGATGTCCTTTAACATTTCAGCGGAGTATTTTTTTATCTCCTCAAAATTACTTTCAATTTTCCATACCGGGCTCACAGAAATAACGCCAAATACCTTGGTTAGCCTTTCTATAGCCAAGTCATAATCATAGTCGTCAGTTTGGGGTTCAACATATATTCTCGACTGGGACCTGTTGACTTCAATTTTCCCCAAGCGGTACAGAGATCTTTTTATATTGTTTACCAGCTTTGCTTCAAATGTTGGCCTGTTAAGCCCTTTCAAAGCTATCTCGCCATAGCGCACAAGAATAACCTTTTTCATCTTTTTACCCTTCTTCCTCCACGTTTTATTTGTATCCTCGGTAGTATGCTCTTAATAGCTTCTACCACATATTCCACTTCTTCTTCGGTATTCAGTGAAGAAAAACTGAATCTCACCGAGCCTTCCATATAACATTGTTCTACAGACATTGCTTCTAAAACATGGCTCTGAATTCTCTTTCTTGAGGAACATGCAGAGCCTGTTGAGGCATATATACCTTTTTCTTCAAGATGGTGCACAAGTACTTCAGCCTTCACATTTGCAAAAGATATATTCAATATATATGGTAAACCGTTATTAGGGGAAATTATCCTGAAATCATTCCTTATATCCGTTAATCTGTCAATAAACAATTGTTTTAATTTTTCAACATGTTTCAGGTTTTGCTCAATTTTTTCCGTAATCATTTTAGCTGCAAGGCCAAAACCGCATATGCCCGGAACATTCTCCGTACCCGACCTGATAATGGATTCCTGTCCACCGCCAAATATAATAGGTTTTATCTTTTTCTGCTTTTTTACATAGAGAGCTCCTGTACCTTTTGGCCCATGTATCTTATGGGAACTCATAGACATCATATCTATTCCAAGTTGTACAGGCAGAGTTTTTATTTTCCCGTATGCCTGCACAGCATCAACAAAAATTGCTGTATCAGGATTTATACTATTCTTAATTTTTACTATTTCTTCAATAGGCTGTACGGAACCTACCTCATTGTTGACAAAAATAACACTGATAAGAGCCGTGTCTTCTCTTATTTTATCCGCAAGCTCCTGCAGATTTATAATTCCATTGCCGTCTACCCCAATATAATCAGCGCTATACCCATTCTCTGTGAGATGCTTATAAACTTCCATTACTGCAGGATGCTCTATCTTAGTTGTTATTATGTGTTTGCCGTTTCGGGGATTTGCTGCAAGGTATCCTCTTATAGCGAGATTGTTTGATTCTGTTCCGCCTGAGGTAAAATATATCTCACCGCTGCTTACACCAATAGTATCAGCAATTGCTTCCCTCGCCGTTTTTATAAGTTTTTCAGCCTCAATCCCTTTGGTATGAAGAGATGAAGGATTTCCATAGGCCACCCTGTTTACATGGGTCATATATTCAATTACTTCATCAAAGGGTCTTGTGGTAGCGCTGTTGTCAAAATATGCCTCCATATGAAATAACCTCTCTTTGTTGTTTCAAGTAGCTTGCAAAATAGCTTGTCTTATTGTTTCCTATGGTATTTTACCATAATATGCATTTAATAACTATTAAAATGTTTTTTTAGTTTGTATCAAATTAATGCCTTGCAAAATTAACAGCTTGTTGGAACCAATGGTTTACAAAATTAATAGCTTGTTAAAATCAATTTTTTAAGTAAAACGTATATTAAAATTTAATATCACAACAACTTATACATGGCAACTGTGCCCGGATTTATGGTATACTATACATTAAATGTTGAGGAAATAAAAGGGGTAAATGTATTTATGTGCAGGTTTTTTAATCTATCATATATTTTTAATTTTTCACGCAGATTCTATAAATTGATATGTGGGTTGCTTATTACAGCTTTATTTTTATTGTCGTTCCCAAGCAGCTTGTGGGCTGCCTCTCTCCCTGACGGTGTTCAGAAATTCTCTGACGTTCCGGAAAAACACTACGCATTTGAAACTATACATAAACTTCGTGCTTTAGGTATAACTAACGGCATAGGTGATAATAAATTCGGCATGGGCAGAAACCTTACAAGAGCTGAATTTGTCAATTTCCTTAAAAATTTGCACGGTTGGGAAGATTTTATTCCTGAAAAGCCAAGTTTTCAGGACGTCAAGAGTACTAAGTGGTACTACATCCCTGTCGAAACCGCGCTGAAACATGGTGTAATTGATCAAGACAGCAGATTCAGGCCGGATGATTACATAACCCGCGAGGAAATGGCAGTTATGATTGTAAGAAGCCTTGGATATGAAAACCTTGCCAAACAAATTTCATATCTGGAAAGTCCTTTTGATGATGTCGGCATAAATGTGGGGTACATCACAATTGCTAAAGATCTGGGAATCATTAAGGGAACAGGGCAAAATAAGTTCAGCCCTCATAATAATGCATTAAGGGAAGATGCCGCGACCATGCTTGCAAGAATGTATGACAGGCTTAGCCACGGTCTTGATGAGCTGCATGCATTCTATGCTATAAAGTCATACCCTCAGATTGATATGATTGAAAAACTCGATTCAGTCAGCTTTGGGTGGAGCTGCCTTGTATTTGATGAGAGCAGTAAGCAGGTTGTACTCAATACATCAAACAATAAGTACGGCTTTACTATACCATCAGGATTCTCTGAACCTGTAGAAATTGCCAAAAACAATGGAGTTAAGACACAGTTGATGGTCTTTGCATCGCAGGATGACAAGGTGTATGATGAACAGCAAAACAAGTACATTGGATTGCTCGAGTATGTACTTTCCACTCCCGAAAGCAGGAGCAAGGTTATAGATGAAATTATAAAACATACAACCCTTTCCGGAGATGATGGCTCAAACGTAGTTTTTGACGGTGTAGTAATAGATTTTGAGGCAATGAAAGGTGAAACTCTGAAAAATAATTTTACTGCCTTTCTGACAGAACTCAGAAGTAAAATGAATGAAAACAATATTATAAATTTGTATGTGGCTGTTCATCCGAAAAGCAAAAAGATGGGTTATTATGATGCCTACGATTACAGAAGCATAGGAGATATTGCGGACAGGGTTATATTAATGGCGCACGACTACAATGCAAAGAAACTGAGCGCGCAGGAAATGTCTGCTGGTGACAGATTTACATACACACCCCTGACTCCCATAGATGAAATATATTACGCACTGCGTGAGATAACTAAAGAAGATTATGGTGTAAGGGATCCTAAAAAAATATGGCTGCAGATTTCTTTTTCTACAGCACAGTGGGAAATTAAAAATGGTCAGGTTGTAAATAGTACTCCCTACACTCCCGAATATGAAAGAGTTTTCAACAGGATTTTAAATCCCGACAATATGAAGAATGTTTCTGTCAACTACTCTGAACAGTATCAGAACCCATATATAACTTACAGAAACGGTGAATCAGAATTCATAATATGGTACGAAGACTCAAGAAGTATTGATGCAAAAATCAAACTTGCCAGGATGTTTAATATCAACGGAATTTCCCTCTGGCGGCTGGGTAACATTCCTGACTTCAAACAAACTGTAAATGATAAACCGTCTTATCTTGATGTATGGCAGAAGTTGAATGAGTATAGGAAATGAAACAGAATATGATAAAATAGAAAAAAAATACAAATCAAGTAATATAATTAATTTGAGACTATATAACTAGGAAAGAGCTCTTTAATATGAGAGCTCTTTCTTTTCTTAATTATCCGATTATCCGAATATAGTTTTATTCATACATTGTCTTATCCATTTTATCCGTACAGTGATTTATCCGTACAATGTTTCAAACTGATATAAACAACGAGTGAGCAACTTATTATTTGTCTCAGTAAAATCTGTATACTCAATGCCATATTCTATCTCACTGCCGAGTTTATTCTTTCTTACAATTCTGCCTTTAAAACTTAATTTATTAATTTTATCCAATGAAATTGAAACATCGACTACATCTTCTAATTGTATATCCTCTCCACAATTCATTTTTATTCCGCCAAAGCTGATATACTTAACTACTGCAGGAATGGCGTCTTTCAAACCAATAATTTTAACCAGTGAAGGAAAACTCACACAGTGTCTTCTTTCTTTTATCATATCTTTCATTTTTTCTATTTTACCTGTCATGAGAGTTGCTTCAAAAGGATCAGTAGAGTTTATTGACGAAATATTTGCAGGTATAACAAATATATTCCCAGATTGACCATAGTGAAGTACAACGTGGTCACCTGAAGAAATTGAACCTTCCTGCACCTTTTCCATAACCTGAATTTTAATGGTACTTTCTGTCACATTAAGTATTTTGGATTTCACGAAATTATTACAAGAAAAATGCTTTAACTCTACATCGTCTCCTGGCTTAACTAACTTTGAAGGACTCTTAACACTGAATTTGAATAGGCCGCCTTTGTCGTCGAGATTGTACTTTTCCATTCCACCACCCCTTAAAAATGAGATAATACAGTTGGTAATCCACTCCAAGTATTACCTGACACCTAGGTGCGAATGCTTTTAAGACATGTAGTTCGAATAATTGCAGAATTTGTCAGATTTTTATTAATTTTTATTATATTACATAATGTTGGATTATTCAATAGTAATTAGTTCATATATGCTTTTTATATTTCTTTTTGCTCATTTTCAGGGAACTGGTATGATGGAAGTCAATCAGGAATTATCAGTACATCACCTTCAAAAATAGTGTCACTTTTTAAGTTATTAATCTTTTTTATTTCTTTTATGTATTCTCTGATATCTCCACTTTGTTTATATTTCTCAGCTATATCCCATAAAGTATCTCCCTTTTTTACGTAAACATCATTATAGGATATCTCTTTATAGCCGTAGACTGAAGTAACATGCAAAAAAGTAAATACAATAAGAATTGCTGATAATATACAGGCAGCAAATCTTTTTTTATTTTTTAAATAGTATCTCCTTTTCATGACATCACTCCTGTTCGAACTTATGTTCTGGAATAATTATACTCGAACAGATGTTCCCTTGTCAATAGTTTTGTCGAACATTTGTTTGACATTTTTTCTATTAATGTTTATAATATAAGAAAAGAACCTTGAATTGTTGAGGTGTTATCCATGCATAAAAAACTTAACGAGAAGCAACAGCAGATTCTCGACTTTGTAAACAGGCAGGTTAGAGAAAAGGGTTATCCGCCTTCTGTCAGGGAGATATGCAGTGCTGTCGGTTTCAAATCAACATCAACGGTACATAGCTATATCAAAAAGCTTGAGGAACTCGGCCTGATCGAAAAAGACCCTACAAAGCCCAGAGCACTTAAAGTTCTGGGGAAAGGCACAAATGAATCGCCTAAAGATGGTCTGAAAGATTATTATTCCAGAAAAGAGCTGGTTGATGTACCAATAGTGGGAAAAGTTACTGCAGGCCAACCTATATTGGCCGTAGAAAACATAGAAGACACATTCCCCATACCTGCCAGCCTTTTGCATAATTCTACCGCATTTATGCTTAAAGTACAGGGAGACAGCATGATTGAAGCCGGTATACTGGACAAAGATTTAGTTTTGGTAAGACAGCAAAACACTGCCGAAAACGGCGATATTATAGTTGCTTTAATTGACGATGAAGCTACCATAAAGACATTTTATAAGGAAAAAGGATATGTCAGATTACAACCTCAGAACAGCAATATGGAACCGATAATTGTTAGAGATAATCTCACAATACTCGGAAAAGTTATAGGTGTTTTTAGAAAACTGTAATTTAGAAAATTATAATTTTTGTATTACTATGTATTACAAAAAATGTATTACAATAAACTATAATTATCGTACTACTTAACATGTATATCTGTATCAATTTAACTTTATATATAATTTCATGTCAAGCTACAGTTTTCTTACATTAGCTTATAAATGCAAGGCACTGTCTCAATACATGATAACAGTGCCTGTGCATTATTGCCTGTATATTCACATAGACGGATAGTTTATTACTGCCTGTTAATTCATTTATTATTTTACTTATTAACTATTATTTTACTTATTAACTTATTTATTTAATTTTTTATTTTATGCTTCTTTGTTATCATTAAATATAAGGTTAACCATTTTCATCGGACTTATAGTAGAAATTGCATGTTTGTAAACCAATTGCTGTCTGCCTTCAGTATCAAGTACCACAGTAAAATTGTCGAACCCTTTTACAACACCTTTTAACTGAAAACCATTTGTCAGATATATTGTAACAGGAATATGCTCTTTTCTGACCTGGTTAAGAAAAACATCCTGCAAGTTAATATTGGTTTTATTCACGAGTAATCCTCCTCTATTTTATCTAATATTTTTTTCAAATGGAAAAGTTTGATTTTTATACTACACGTCCTATTCTACAAGAAAATTCCAGACGTTGCAAGACAGTCTTTTAAATTTTCTAGTATTTTGTAATCATTATTAAACCTATCCAAATCTATCCAGTAAACATCCTCAATTCTTTTAAACCAGGTGATCTGTCTCTTTGCATAACGTCTTGTCTCTCTTTTCAGTATTTCCACTGCCTCAGCCAATGAACACTCTCCTCTGATATACGCTAGTATTTCCTTATACCCAAGCCCCTGCATGGCTATCGCATTCTTGTCATAACCCAGCTCAACCAGCTTTTTAACTTCGTCTACCAGTCCATTTTCCAGCATGACATCAACTCTTTTATTTATTCTGTCATACAACTTTTCTCTGTTCATGGTAAGGCCAATTTTTATGTAGTTATATTCAGGTGGATTAAGTCTTGAAACTTTCTGATGGTATGATATTGTTTTGCCTGTTAATTCATAAACTTCAATAGCCCTTATTATTCTTTTTACATCATTCACATGTATTTTCGCTGCAGCATCCGGATCGATAGCTTTTAATTTATCATGCAGGTAAGCATTCCCTTTCTCATCAGCCTCCCTTTTTAATTTTTTTCTCAGATTCCAGTCTGTTTCAACTTCTGAAAAGTCAATATTATAAATTAATGAATTTATATAGAGTCCTGTTCCTCCTACTATTATGGGAATCTTCCCCTTTGATATGATGTTTTTTATATATTCCAGGGCCAGTTTCTTAAACTTTGCAACACTGAATTCCTCATCAGGATATACCTCGTCTATCATATAGTGCTTTATTCCATCCATTTCATCCCTGCTTGGCTTCGCAGTACCTATATCCATCAGCTTATAAATCTGCATTGAATCGGCAGAAATTATTTCTCCGCCGATTTTCTTTGCAAGCTCTATTGACAACCTTGTTTTACCTGATGCAGTCGGCCCGAATATCACTATTACATTATGCATAATGATTTCCAACCCCTTGATTAAAATTAAACAATGCGTTTAAACATTTTTTCAAGTTCATTTTTACTTATTTTAATTATTGTAGGACGTCCATGGGGGCATGTATACGGATTTTTAAGTTTAGAGAGTTCATTAAGCACATTTCTGATTTCAATTTCACTAAGTTTTTTATTAGCTTTTACAGCTGACTTACAGGCAATTGTATAAAGTGTTTCCTCTGCTACAGCCGTCCTGTCTTTCCCCCTCACGTTTCCCATATAATCCAAAACTTCCATAAATGTCTCTTTTATACTGTATTCGTCACTCCCATAGGGTACCGAACGTAGTATAATTGAATTATTTCCAAATTCATCATATATATAACCTATTCTTTGCAAAAATTCTTTTTCATCTTCAAGCAATTTGCACTCCTGATAGGTTAACTGTAAAACCAGAGGTGAAATCAGTTCCTGCGCTAAAGGCTTATTACTATAATAATGATCCTTAAGTCTTTCAAACATTATTCTTTCATGAGCGGCATGCTGGTCTATAAGGAGCAAATGGTCTCTTCCCTGAAGTATGATATATGTTGAAAATATCTGTCCTATAAATTTCATTTCAGAAAGTGGATGCTGCTGTCCCTGACCACATTCCACACCTTCTGCGAGTTCTTCTTCGGATTCAGGTTCTTCAGACTCAAGTAAGGACGCTTGCGCGCTTATTTCTTGCTTAATCACTGATATAGGAACTTGCGACTGTTCAGGCATGGGCTCTCGTGTTCGCTCATATAAAGGTGCTTGATATTGTTCTGGCACAGGTCCCTGCGGCTGTTCATGTATAGGAACTTGTGACCCTTCAAGCTGTTCCTGCACTTGTTGTGGCTCTAAAAACTGTTGTTCCGGTTCTTTCTCGTATTCTTGTACATGCTCATGACTCCGGACATATTCTTGCCTCTGCATATGTTCATTACTCTGTACATGTTCGTGCTGCTTTTCAGGAACAAACGCAGGCCTTTGTTCAGGCTCATGCGTACCTGAATATTTATCTGAACTCAAATTTATCTCTTGTTGCTGGTATTTCTCGTCAATCATCCTTCTGCTATTATTCCTGAACTGTTTCGTCATATATTTGTCTGCATAAATTTCCTTTATGGGCGACTGGTTCAAAATAGCACTGTTTACTGCATGGTAAACACTCCTGTAAATTTCTTGTTCATTTGAGAACTTCACTTCCATTTTTGCCGGATGGACATTTACATCAATTAATATGGGATTAATTATTATTTTTAGTATTATAAAGGGATATTTGTTCTTCATAAGCAATGTGTTATATGCCTGATCAATTGCAGAAGTCACCACTTTATTTTTTACATATCTGCCATTAACATAAACAGACTGATAGTTTCTATTGGACCTTGAAATTTCCGGTTTTCCTGCATAACCGGTTATTTTCACCATTTCGTCCTCATAGTTTATTTCAACCATACTCCTTGCAATATCCTTACCGTATATACTATAAATTGTACTCAGCAAATCGTTGTTCCCGGGAGTATGGACTACTTTTGAACCATTATTTATGAAACTGAAAGAAATTCCGGGATTTCCAAGGGCAATTCTGCTTATGATGTCTGAAACATACCCTGCTTCAGTACTATCCTTCTTGAGAAATTTATATCTTGCCGGAGTATTAAAGAATAAATCCCTCACAATTATTGTAGTGCCGACAGGACATCCTGTCTGCCTTACATCCTTAATTATACCTCCGCTGACTTCCACAATCATTCCGTTGGTGTTTTCCCTTGTTCTTGTAATAAGCTGAACATTTGAAACAGCTGCTATGCTTGCAAGGGCTTCACCTCTAAAGCCAAAGGACGTTATGGCATCCAGGTCTTTGGCACTGGTTATCTTACTGGTAGCGTGTCTTTCAAAAGCAATTTCCACGTCATCATTATCAAATCCTGATCCGTTATCTGATACTTTTATATATTTAATTCCTCCGTTTTTTATTTCAACGGATATTGTATCAGCACCGGCATCTATTGAGTTTTCCACCAGTTCCTTAACAACAGAAGCAGGTCTTTCTACGACCTCCCCTGCCGCAATTTTATTGGCTGTGTTTTCATCAAGAATAATAATTTTTCCCATATTCAACCTTTCCTTAACTTCTGTTGCATTTTATACAGAGTATTCAATGCATCAAGCGGCGTAATTGTTGATATATCCATATTTTTCAATTCATTTATAACTTCACTTTCATTTTTTGACGTTGTACTTACAGAAAATATATCAAGCTGCCCTTCCATAGGCATCATTTGAGTTCTGCGCGCTCTTCTTTCCTTTTTGCTGATATTGGCATCTTCAAGTTCTGCAAGGATTTCCTTTGCCCTTTTTATTACCGGTTCAACGACTCCTGCCAACCTGGCAACCTGTATTCCGTAGCTGTCATCCGCACCGCCCCTGATAATTTTCCTTAGGAAGATTATATCGTCTCCTTTTTCCTTTACTGAAACGCAATAGTTTTTAATTCCCGGCACATGATTTTCAAGGTCTGTCAATTCATGGTAATGTGTTGCAAAGAGAGTCCTTGCCCCAAGCTTTTCCTTGTCACTTATATATTCAATCACGGCCCATGCAATGCTCAACCCGTCATAAGTACTGGTACCTCTGCCTATTTCGTCCAGTATGAGAAGACTTCTGGAAGTCGCATTTTTTAGTATGTTTGCAACCTCAGACATTTCAACCATAAAGGTGCTCTGGCCTGCCGCAAGATCATCAGACGCTCCGACACGGGTAAAAATCCGGTCCGCTATTCCTATCTTTGCAGTAGATGCTGGTACAAAGCTGCCTACTTGCGCCATTAGCACTATAAGTGCAACCTGTCTCATATATGTGGATTTTCCCGCCATATTAGGGCCTGTTATAATTGAAATCCTGTTTTCATTCAGGTCAAGCAATGTATCATTTGGTACGAATGCATCCTGACCTATTATTTTTTCAACAACAGGATGCCTTCCGTCAAATATTTCTATCCTGTCGCTAATGGATACCTCAGGCTTGCAGTAATTCTCCCTGTCTGCCACTTCTGCCAGGGAACACAACACATCTATCTCTGAAATGCAGGCTGCAGTTCTCTTTATTCTGTTAACCTGCGAAGCTATCCTGCCTTTTATATCCAAAAACAGCTGGTATTCAAGCTCAACAACCTTTTCCTCTGCACCAAGTATTGAATCTTCCAGTTCTTTTAATTCCTGAGTAATGTATCTCTCACTGTTTGCCAAAGTCTGCTTACGTATATAATTCTGGGGAACCAGCGAATAGTTCGATTTGGTTACTTCAATGAAGTATCCGAAAACTTTGTTAAATCCCACTTTAAGATTCTTTATGCCGGTTTTTTCCCTTTCTGAGCTTTCAAGGGCTGCAATCCAGGTCTTTCCATCTGTAGTAGCCTTTCTAAGCCTGTCCACCTCACTGTTATAACCTTCTTTTATAATTCCTCCCTCTTTGAGTGCAATAGGGGGATCATCAATTATTGCTTTCTCAATAAGTTCATATATATCTGAAAGCTCATCAAGCTGATTGAAATTTCTTTTCAGCATTTCTGATTCGCAGTCTTTGAGCAGTTCTTTTATATAGGGTATGCGTGCGGCAGAGTTTTTCAAAGCAATCAAATCCCGGCAGTTTAAAGTGCCAACAATAATCTTGCCCATCAGTCTTTCGATGTCATATACTCCCTTAAGATGTTCCCGAATCTCCGAACGCACCATAAATTTATCTTTAAGTTCACTTACAGCATCCAATCTTTCATTGATATCAGCTGCATTTATCAAAGGCTGTTCTATCCACTTTCTCATCAGCCTTCCACCCATTGAAGTCATAGTCCTGTCAAGTACCCATAAAAGTGTGCCTTTTCTGGACTTTTCTCTCATTGTCTCGGTAAGTTCCAGATTCCTGCGGGTAGCAATATCAAGAACCATGAATTCTTCAATCTTATATGTGCTTATACCCTGTATGTGATCCAGGCTGACTTTTTGTGTCTGCTCAAGGTATTCAAGAAGTGCACCCGATGAATTTACTGCAAGGTTAAAGTCTTCTTTCAGCAACTCACAGTCACTGAAATAGCTTCTGACTTTCTCACAGGCATAAGCTTTGTCAAAGTATTCATCTTCAAATTTTGAAATATATATATTAAACCGTTTCCGTAAGTTTGAAACAAGTGCTGTATCATTATAAAACTCACTATTAGTTATAATCTCTGAAGGAGAAAATTTGGCTATTTCATCCATAAGCTTGCTGGATGTATTTCCAAAGTTTATGCTTGTCGAAGTAAAATCACCTGTTGAAATATCCACTATAGAAATACCAAAATACTGTCCTGTCTTAAAAATTGACATGAGATAGTTATTCTTCCTGTCATCCAGCATGGAAGAATCTATTACGGTACCGGGCGTTATAACTCTTATTATATCTCTTTTTACAATACCTTTGGCAAGGCTTGGGTCTTCCAGTTGTTCACAAATGGCAACTTTGTAGCCTTTGTTTATCAGTTTTGAAATATATGAATCCGCAGCATGAAAGGGCACACCGCACATGGGTGCCCTCTCCGGAAGACCGCAATCCCTTCCGGTCAATGTGATTTCAAGCTCACGGGATGCAATTTCAGCATCCTCAAAGAACATCTCATAAAAATCACCAAGCCTGAAAAAAAGGATACAGTCTTTACACTGCTCTTTTATGTCAAGGTATTGCTGCATCATTGGTGTAAGATTTGACATTATGACCTCCATATCCCCGATGACTCTTTACATATTTACTGCTTAACTGCAATGTTTCAGTCACTTGTTAATTGCAATGTTTTGATTACTTGCATCTGCTATGCATTAACTGCAATTCTTTAATCATTTGCATCCGCTACGCATTAACTGCAATGCCTTAATCATTTGCAACCGCTGCAGGAACTGCAACCGTGCGATGAACAAGAGCCTTTCTCCTCTCCTGTAATTGTAAACAATATGATATCATTAATTCTTTTTATAAGATTATCGAAAGCAATCTTCGTAGCAAGAAAATTCCTTGTAACTCTATAGTCCATTACATCTTGCTGTTTTAGATTGACCATATTTCTTATTTCCTCGATAGTCCCCTCATCCATACCTTCTCTCAGCGCACGTGCAAATTCAGACTTAAGCAGGTTTAAGTCTTCCAGAAGCTGCTTTGCCCTCTCATCACTTTCGAGCTCAGCTTCTGCCTGCTTAAGTTCTGCCATTTCATGAGAATCGGCTATCATCTCCCCGAGTTCCTTTGCCTTCATTTCTATATTGGTATCGATTTTCATGCTTATCCTTCTTTCTAATAAAAATTTAATTAGTAATAAATTAATCTAATAGTAGTTTGGACCTAAGTTTTAGTTTGAATCTAAGTTTTAATCCAATAAAAATCTAATAAATTTTCATATTTGCTGCCACCTTGCAGCTAATTCTTTACAAATACGCCGGTAAATTGTTTTCTTCTAACACTTGTAGTTGCCAATAGCATTTAGCATTGATTACATTTACCGGCTGCAGGTTAAAGGTCATAGCACCATAAAGCTATTTTACATTACAGTGGTTCTGTCATCGGTTCTGCGATTCTATTGAACCGGGCTCCCCTCCAGCGACCATGTCTGTACCTTGTCAATTTTAATTCTTACCATTTTTCCCACCATTTCTTCATTACCCTGGAAATTGACTATTTTATTGGTACGAGTTCTTCCTGTATACATTTTTTCATTGGTCTTACTTAGTCCTTCTACCAGAACCTCCACAACCTGTCCAAGCATTTTGGCATTAATCTCCCTGCTTATCCTGTTTTGTAATTCCAGCAGTCTGTCAAACCTCTGCTTTTTCACATCCTCAGGAATCTGATCGCTGCTCTTTGCAGCAGGTGTGCCGGTTCGTTTTGAATACAGGAAAGTGTAAGCCATATCGTACCTTACCCTTTTTACAACGTCAATAGTTTCTTCAAAGTCTTCATCAGTTTCTCCCGGAAAACCTACTATTATATCAGTTGTAATTGATATATCCGGAATTTCCTTTCGCAGTCTTTCTACAAGTTCCATGTACTGATCCTTCGTGTACTTTCTGTTCATCTTTTTCAGGACCTCTGTACTGCCTGCCTGTATGGGAAGATGCAAATGTTCGCAGACTTTATCACAATCACGCATTGCTGCTATCAAATCATCAGATAAATCTTTTGGATGTGATGTCATAAATCTTATGCGCTCAATACCCTCAATTTCATTTACTTCCCGCAATAGCTTTGCAAAACTAAATTCATCTCCCAGGTCTTTGCCATATGAATTGACATTTTGTCCAAGCAGTGTGATTTCTTTAAATCCCTGCTCCCCAAGCTGTCTTATTTCATTTAATATAACTTCAGGCCTTCTGCTTCTTTCCCTTCCTCTTACATACGGAACGATGCAATATGAGCAAAAATTATTGCAGCCGTACATAATTGTAACCCAGGCTTTAATGTCATTTTCACGGCGGGTAGGAATATCCTCTGCTATAACGCCGTCGCAATCCCACACATCAATAACATTATTGTGGGTGTCAAGAACACTGTAAAGTAATTCGGGAAATTTATAAAGATTGTGGGTGCCAAAAACAAGGTCAACATGTCTGTATTTCTTGCGGATTTCCTCAACAACCTCCGGCTGCTGCATCATACACCCGCACACAGCTATCACAAGTTCAGGTTTTACTTTTTTTAGCCCTTTCAATGAACCAAGATGCCCATATACTTTTAACTCGGCATTTTCCCGCACACAGCATGTATTATATATAATAAGGTCGCTTTCTTCCATTTTATCTGTATAGGTATAACCCATTTCCGTAAGCATTCCTGCCAGCCTTTCGGAGTCATTTTCATTCATCTGGCAGCCAAAAGTGCTTATATTATATTTCATTAATGCACCGGCATTTTTTTCTTTTATCAGGTGCATAAAGCCTGTCTGCCTGCCCATTTCCTCCTGTGAAACGACTCTGCATTCGCGTCTTTCCATCAATTCCTCTCCTTATATTATAAAAAATCTGTCAAATGACAGGTTATTTTAATATAATTTGCAATAAAACAAAGAGTATTTAACTAATGCTTATTATAAATATTATTACTTATATTATCAAGCTTTAGTGGATTTCAGATACACTTTCTCGTTTTAAATATAATTTTCATGTATTTGCAGTTCATTGCCTGAATTTACAGTTCAATGTTTGTAATGGTGTTTTGTAATTGTGTTTTTGTAATGTGTTTCGATGCTTTGTATTTGTATTTCAGCTCTTTATGGGTATAAAAATAACCGGATATCATGTTTTGCCATTGAGAATTTCGATATTTTTAGCTACTTCCTGCATGTAATGTCGGCCAAATTGAATTTAATAACCTTTTTTAGTTCTTCCAGGCTCATCTCCACCTGATATCCTATCTTTCCGGCACTGAACATGATTGTGTCAAAATTGGCTGCTGATGTATCAATTGTGGTAACAAAGCTTTTCTTCATGCCAATGGGCGAGCACCCTCCGTGAATATATCCCGTAACAGGCAGCAAATCTTTTGATTTTATCATTTCAACTGACTTCTCATTGACACTTTCGGCAGCCTTTTTTAAATCCAGTTCTTCAGCAACCGGTATCATAAATACATAATAATTTTTAGATTTGCCTATAGTTACAAGGGTTTTAAACACCCGATCAGGATTCTGGTTTAAAACTTTAGCAACATCAATGCCGCTAATAGCATCTGTATCGGCGTAGCTGTAACTTTTATATTCTACCTTCAATTTATCCAATATTCTCATAACATTTGTTTTATATGCCATATTTCATCACTGCCTCACATTTATGATATTATATAATGTTTCGGTATAAATTAATAATAGTTTCAGGATAACAGAATATTTTATTATGAAATGATATCAATTATTTCCCATGTAGTCAAATAAAGATGATTTCATTATTAATTACGTTTATATTTATTTCTCAATAGAAAAAACAATGGCCATGCTTTATGGCAATCGCACAATGAAAGACATCATCTGAAGACAAGTGCTATTATTAACCTAAACAAGTTAGCATCCCCTATAATACCAATTTACACTTATGTGTTCCAATTCTTCTATAATAAGATAAACTTCAGAAGTAGTTAAAATTAAAAGTGTAGTATAAAGCAACAGCCTTAAAGTTAACCCCAAAGACTGTTTTCTACTCATCTATGCCGAAGAAAAGATGCCCAAAAAATTTACCATCGCATTTATGTGATTTTATAATGTCTCTTTCATATGCCGCACCTTAGATCAAATTTCCTTTTTGGCATTGTTTTTTATTAATTTGATTATACCATTTTAGGGAGATCTTACCTATGTATTAATTGAAGTAAGTTGAACATTTTACATTTTTTATTTAGTGTTTTTCATTGGCTTAGGACAGTTCTTATTACTTTTTAGTTATAATAGAAAATATAATTTTCACCTCATCATCAGCCCTTTATAGAAGAGACTTGACAGTGTCTGACACATGGAAATTGATGAAAGGCAATAACTCTTATAGAATAACAGTCCCCGTTGTTTACAGCCCACCATAAATAAAATGCCACCAATACGGCCAGATTACTTCAGAAGCGCTGCCGCCTTTTGCCCATACGGTTCGTTCCCATGCCTCATATGTCCATTGGCCGTTTTTTTTTGAAAATTTTAATATATCGCCCCCTGATTTGTTAATTGATACGTAATAAACACGAGCCGATGTATCTGAATAATCTAATACCTTAAGATAGTCTATCTCTCCCATCATGGTGTTTGCTTTATAGATGGTATCAAACTCTTTTCCATACTGATAAGTAAGTATTTCGCATTTTATAAGCGAAACTCCCCATATAAGGATAAAACAGATAACTCCTGCTATTAAAATAGATCCTAATATTTTCTTCATATTGCCCTCCATTTTGTTTAATCCAAGTAGGCTGCGTATATGGTTATATACGCTTTTTGCATATTCTCCAAAAGGATTTGGTTCTGGATTTGCACGTGGAGACTTTTCTCGCCTTGATTATATAATGTTGCCAAAATTGCTGTTCTCCCATCTATTTCAGGATAGCATCTTTCCATTTATCTTGCCAATGCGCTAAGTATGTAGCTGCATATTTGATATTTGTTTGATTATCTATTAACCTGTCAGCTATAACTTCTTCACGGTTAATCGTAATTCTATTTGCATAAATTAAAATGATTGTGTCTTTGGCATATGGCCGGCATCATCAAGTATTTTGTGGTAGATATTTTGATTTGACCTATTCCTACAGATGTATCAAGAAAGTAGAGAGCTCTATCAGTAAAATCATCTATCCAATTAACATTTAACCTCTGCTCCGTATAAATACAGACTGCAAGTATCGCTGGATTGACTCCAGACTCTGCTGCATCCTTGATATAATGTGCATTTTCTTTTATATTTGATCAACATACATTCTAGATATTTCAATGAACTTTAATTGAAAAGTTTTTTGATAGCTTCTTTCCAATTATAATCATATATTGTGAAATACCCTCTCGGTGCATATATGCCTCTAATTGTTTTACGTTGGATTGGATAAATGATATTCCATTTTTCGGCATTCAGTATGTTTACTTTTAAATTATCTGCCCATTGTTCTTGACTTACTGTGCCCCAAAAAACAAAGATATTATTACTCGGTTCATCATTCTCAGTAGTAAAGATTTTCGAAATGCTCCCAAATACCTCATTGTTTTTTAATATAAGGTATGTCGATTCTGAAAGCCATGGATTAAATTCTTTTTCAGCAACCCAGTTTCCATCTGTAGCAGTTGAAATCTTACAAATATACACTCCTTCCGAACTACTAGCAAAATCACTCAACCGACTAGCAAATTTTATTGGAATAAAGTCAAGAACTATAAGTATTCCCAAAACAATACATAAAATCATAATCACTTTTTACTCCTACTCACGCGTGAATTTCACCTCCTTTGCGTCTTTCCCGGCAATAGAATTATGTCCCGGTTTTCTTGTAAAAGTACTCGCCACAGTATCTGAATAGATTAGCATTGCTTGGGCCTGGGTTCTTTTCATTTCCGAAGGCATCGTAGTCATATGAATTATAGTATAGGCCTTGGTAACATTCCCATCTGTTCCAGCTAATTGTACCACATTACAATGACCGTTGAAAAGAATACATTGTACGCATGGGTAACAGTCTTAATCCCAAAGAATCAGAATAAAAAATAAAAAGTTTTTTACTTAATACTTAACTTTTTCACGTACTTTATATTAGATTATGCCACACCTTCAACTTATTAATTTTGTGTAATATAAAGTAAATATCGAATGCTTCCTTAAGATTTCACACCCCAATGGATACCCTTGTCTTTGATTAACAGGTGTTTCTATCTCCTCTCCCAAGACAGTGTACATAGCACCATAACATTACATTATTGCAGCAACAATGCTGTTATTGCATTTTATTCAGGTTTGCATTAAACTATACAACGAAGGTTTAACATAATCAGAACACATTATTAAGTAAGTTATTGGGTATATCTGATAAGGAGTACAAAGCATCATGAATGAAAAAATCTTGATTGTTGATGATGAAAAAGAGATTGCAGATTTAATCGAGGTTTATCTTAAAAACGACGGATATACGGTATATAAGTTCTATAACGGTAAGGATGCTTTAGAATGCATTGATGCAGAGAAAATAGACCTGGCAATTCTAGATGTAATGCTTCCGGACATAGATGGTTTTCGCATATGCCAAAAGATCAGAGAACAGTTTTTTTTCCCAATCATAATGCTGACAGCAAAGGTTGAAGATTACGATAAAATAATGGGGCTAACCATTGGAGCAGATGATTATATAACCAAACCTTTCAATCCCTTAGAGGTCGTGGCAAGAGTAAAAACGCAACTTCGCCGTTATGTCAGGTATAATAATGCTGCAAACTCAGAGAACAAAGATTTGCCTGTTACAGAATACGATATAAGAGGTCTTATCATCAATAAGAATACTCATAAGTGCTATTTATATGGGAAAGAGGTTGTTCTAACACCGATTGAGTTCTCTATTCTTTGGTATCTGTGTGAAAACAAAGGGAAAGTAGTATCTTCTGAGGAGCTGTTTGAAAACGTATGGGGTGAAAAGTTTCTGGATGACAATAATACCGTTATGGTTCATATTGGAAGATTGAGGGAAAAACTTGGTGAGCCCGCAAAAAATCCAAAATTTATAAAAACAGTGTGGGGAGTAGGATATATCATTGAAGAATAATCGAAACAAATTGTTGCGAAAAACGTATTTTACTTTTTTGTTACAGCTGCTTATATGGTCTGTAAGTTTGCCAATTACCTTTTGGATTATTACTGAAGTAGTAAGCAGAAGTGATTTCCAATGGTTATATAATATTTCACCCAATTTATATAATTTTTCTAAAAAATTCTTCTATTCTTTATTTTCAAGTGTTTATTTTATTATTGCTTTTACCGTGATATGGGTTATAGGAGATATTATATTATTATACAGACTGCTTAAAAGAGTTTTTTTCTATATAGACGCCATATCAAAAGCATCAAAAGAGATTGTGGATAAGAATATTGAGTTTATTGATTTGCCTCCTGAGCTGGAAGAGCTTGAGAAGCAAATGAATGCTCTAAAAAGGGAATCAGAAAGGAATGAACAGCTGGCACGGGAAGCAGAGGAAAGAAAAAATGATCTGGTTGTATATCTTGCTCATGACTTAAAAACACCGCTTACATCTGTGATTGGATACCTGACATTATTACGGGATGAAAAGCAAATATCTGAGGAACTAAGAGAAAAATATTTGTCAATTTCATTAAAAAAGGCAGAGCATCTTGAGGATTTAATAAATGAGTTTTTTGAAATTACACGGTTTAATCTTTCTCATATTCCCCTTGAATACAGCAAAGTAAATTTGACTCGTTTTCTTGAACAGCTTACTTTTGAGTTTAAACCAATGTTTTTGGGGAAAAATCTGAATTGTGTCCTTAAAATAGCACCGGACACCATGATTAAGTGTGACGTAAATAAAATGCAACGTGTATTTGATAATCTATTGAGAAACGCAATAAATTACAGTTATGAAAACACTACAATTCAAATTACTGCTGAACAAATAGGGAACCATTTGAGTATTAAGTTTACCAATTGTGGTAACACCATACCTAAAGAAAAACTTGAACGCATTTTTGAGCAGTTTTACCGGCTTGATACCTCCCGAAGCACAAGAAGCGGAGGTGCGGGCTTAGGCCTTGCCATTGCGAAGGAAATCGTTGAGCTTCACAAAGGGAAAATAACAGCCAGAAGTGAAAATGAGACTATTGAGTTTGAAGTATCCCTCCCTATTTTGTAGGTAAACTGTAAGAAAGTCTATTGATTACAATAAATATTGTCCCTGTTAGTAGTTTCTTTTCGTTACAATAGAATTTCGCCTGGAAATAACTTTGGGATTTTGTATTATCTTTGCCCTGATGTTAAGAAAATCTTAAGGAATTTTTAAGATGGAGTTGCAAAATAGCTTCTTATTTTGTGGTTAAATAATAATCGTCACATAATTATCATCACAGAATAAGGAGCTGTTTTATTATTATGAGAAAGGTAGTAAATAAAAAGTCAGGAATACGTATATTTGTTAAATTTCTGATGATGGTTGTCATCGGTGCTTTTGTTTATCGTTCCATTAATACTCTATTGGACCAACAAATATTCAAGATAAAATATATTGGCAGAAAAGTCTTAATTTCTCCGTCAGTTGAAGCTGATTCTTCTGTTTCTATATCTCCTGATA
>Ga0134104_1000358_pt1 | contig 55281 bp, 49 predicted proteins | sample 15_3_2metaG_FD_94455 | JGI IMG/M metagenome (GOLD analysis project Ga0134104, IMG submission 94455) | Switchgrass degrading microbial communities from high solid loading bioreactors in New Hampshire, USA - 15_59_3.3_214_A2 metaG | ecosystem: Engineered > Bioreactor > Semi-continuous > Anaerobic...
AGCGCTATATGAGCATGATACATCTTGAGGCCCTGGATGTCATGACTGATTCACAGGTAACTGCTGGCTAGTTGATGACTACCAAGCGGGTTATGAATTTGCGAAAAATTCTTGACGGTACCCCTTCTGATTATCAGTATCATTTTTTTGACCGATTATGTCATTTCAGGTACGATTCCATATCTGTGTTTGTACATAATTATCTCTGATACTTTTACTTTTTCAGATTGGCAATTTCGTTTTACCGATCAAGGAATAATGCCCGTTTTTGGCTATGTCAGGAATCTTCTCCCCTGGGATTCCGTTAAGCGCATCAGATGGCAGACAGAAAACAGCGATGTTTTAGTCGTTGAGCATCAAAGAGGACATACCAAGATTAAGGTGTCTGAGAAAAAGAACCTGGTCGCAGGGTTCATTGAAAAATACAGGCCAATAGGTTAGCCGATCGCATGATGGCGACCTGAAACCAATGACTGGCTATGGATATAATCATTTGAACAAACCCGATTGCAAATGATACAGGAGGAATGAAAGATGCCAAGCGTGTTTAATCTGAAGGATTTATCGTTTATGCAATTGCGATCGCCGATTCCTGAATATGTGTGGCATACGAGCCCTAATCTGTCCAAAATCGTAAACGCGCAGCATATCCAGTTCCATGTCAGGTCCCTGGACAGCGGCAAGTTCTCTTTTCCCTATCATTTTCACAGAAATGCGGAGGAATTGTTCATCATTATGTCCGGCAGCGCCATGCTCCGCACGCCGGAAGGATTCAGGGAACTGGTTGAGGGGGATATCGTGTTCTTTGAAATGGGAAGCAGCGGCGCCCACCAGTTGTACAATCATACGGATAAACCCTGTGTCTTTATCGACATACGGACAACCGTGGGCATAGATGTCTGCGAGTATCCGGATTCCGGGAAGATCAATATTTTGCCGTACCGGGAGATCTACCAGCGTCAGGATCAGGTGGAATACCATTTGAATGAAGATCAAGTTGCGGATAAATGGCCACCGGAGATTATTCGGAGAAATACGGATAATGCTGAGCAAAGCTAGTTAAAAAAGACTGTATGTAAACATGTATGCAAGGTGGAATAGACCAAGAAATTGCCTGCTATACAAATCCTTATTCATTGGGAATACGGCTTGCCGGGCTGGGAAAAGGAAACGCATTTCAGATCATTAAGAACCATGACGAGAGGAGAAGTTTATGGGCAAAGTTCAGGCGTATATTGAAAAGCTGAAGGATTTGAAGGAATGGGACGCATACCTGATGCAGGAATCATGCTTGCCCGGTCCACGGGCCAATCTCGAACTTATTCAGGCGGCAGCGGAGGTTGGGGATGAGCAAACATTCCTTCACCTTCTGAGTTTTACGCCGGATAAAGCACCTGCCAATACGCCGCGGGAGTTTCTGGCCTTATGCGGCACCGTTGGGTTGGGCCGGCTGATAAGCAATGGAGATACAAAATATCTTGAATGCCTGCGGAAACTGGCTTCCGATCCACGGTGGCGGGTACGCGAATGTGTGGCCATGGCACTTCAGATATACGGTGACAATCATATGGAAGCGTTGATTGAGGAAATGGAAATATGGGCGGAAGGCAATTGCTATGAGAAAAGGGCAGCTGTGGCCACACTCTGCGAACCCAGGCTGTTGAAACAGGAAGAACAGGTGTTCAAGGTATTGGATATTCTTGATCGCATCACATGCGCAATTAAAGATATGCCTGACAGAAAAGACGAAAGCTTTATAGCCCTCAAAAAGGGGATGGCATACGCTTGGAGCGTCGCCGTTGCCGCTTTTCCGGAAGAGGGAAAGAAACGGTTTGAAAAATGGGTGGATTGTGATGACAAGGATATCAATTGGATCATGAAGGAGAATCTGAAAAAAGACAGGCTCAGGAGAATGGATACGGAATGGACTGAACGGATGAAGCAACGGGCAGGAAAATTGAAATGAGGGAGGTAGTATGCTGTGAAAGCAAGAGCAGTCATCCTGCTGATGGTCTCTCTGATGCTATGTGTTTTCACTTCGTGCGGTACAATCAACAAGGAAAACTTAAAGAAGCTTAAAACCAAAGAATACAAGAATTACACACTGTTCTATGAAAACATCCTGCCTGAAATGCAGATCAAGGATTATGACATCATAACAGACAATATGTATTCCTATCTGACAGGGAAATTGGGACTTAGCTTTGTGAAGCCGCATTTCAACCTGGCCGTATTGCCGATCGAAAACGATGTCGTCCAGTTCCAAAAAAGGAATACCAACGCATGCACGGATTATGAAACGATATACCTGATCGACATGTTCAATCTGTCGGAGGAGATGTATGAAAAATACGGCGATCCTCCCGAAGGTATTGCCAATAATGCTTTTACCCATGAACTGGCGCATCTGATGACCCATGGCGTTATTGAATACAACGGGCGCAATAAGCTGAGGCCGGAAGAAATGAATGCGACTGCTCTTGCGTTTATTGACTTTACTGCATCCGAGTTCAACCTGTTATATGATCTTTCTGAGATAATCACCAACAATTTCAGTAAAGAGCAATACGGGAAACTCCAGGAACTTGGAATAGCATCCCTGAAAAATGCCTCGGAAGGCAGGGAGCCGGCCGTGTTCCTGCTGTATCTATACATGCATGAAGAATACGACAAGGTCATGAATTTCCTTGAGGCAAACGATTTGGATGATTTCATCGGTAAAGCAAACTGGAGTGCCGAGGATGATAAATGGTTTATGGAATGGATCAATATGCATTACAATGGATTTTGACTGCATAACGCGGCGTTTCGCCTATTATTGACATATTTTCATATAATTATACATAAACCATCTGCTTTTAGGAAGATCTTGTTTTTAATTCTTGACGGAATATACTGGAAGGAATTATAATATAATCAATAATAAACAGAGGTTTATTTATGCAGTACCTGAAGGACGAGGTCAAGGCGGCCATAAAGAAAGCGGCATTGGAGGAGTTCAGAAAAAAGAGCTTCTCAGAGGCCTCCATGCGTGCTATCGCCTGGAAGGCCGGGATTACCGTAGGCAATATCTACAGGTATTTCTCCAGCAAGGACGAATTGTTCAACGAACTCATGGACCCGGTCTGGAAGGCTGTTACTAAGGCGATCTTTGACCAGTATAATGAGGCGGAGGATCCCCTTCTCATCTCGGGCATCATCGCCGCCATCATGGGGATTTACCGGAAATACAGCACGGAACTTTACATCCTGTTTCACAACAGCAAGGGTTCCAAGTATGAAAACATCAAGAACGGATTGGTCGAGCTGATTGCCGGGCGCATTGAAAAGGAAATGATCCTCCAGCTCATGCAGGACGGACGGAAGGTAAAAGACCCGTTTATTTTTCAGATAATTGCTAATGCTATTGTTGACAGCATTTATATGATCATCAGGGAAGTGGGAGATGATTTCGACAGAATGGAAACCCTGGTGGAAAAGGCCATGACGGTATTTGTGAAGGATTTGCACAAGCGGCTGTAAGAGCGACTGATGGGATAGGCTATTATGGTTTCTCATAATAGCTTGTATTTAAGTGCAAAAATGAACGATTGTTTATTAATGTTCAGTTTTGGGGGAGGCAATAATGAACAGAATAGCGGATGCGATTGTCAGGAGAAGAAAGCTTATCTTCTGGCTTTTTGTCCTGATGACTGCGCTTAGTGCCTGCTTTATCCCTGAAGTCGGGATCAACTACAACCTGGCCAAATACCTTCCTTCAGAAATGAAAACAAGCCAGGCGCTGGATATCATGGAAAAGGAGTTTTCCCTGTCCGGTACGGCGCGTGTCATGGTGGAGAATGTATCCATCCCGGAAGCTGCCGCCATGAAGCAGCGACTGGCACAAGTGGAAGGCGTTAAGTCGGTTATATGGCTGGATGATGTGGCAGATATCCATAAGCCTCTGGAATACCTGGACCCCAAAACGATCGAAAGCTACTACAAGAATGGTACGGCTCTCTTCCAGGTAGAGTTTGCCGAGGATGATTACAGCCTGAACACCGGAAAGGCTGTGTCGGATATTCAGGCCGTTATAGGTGACAAGGGTACGGTGGGCGGATCGGCTGTAAACACCAAATACATGCGGGAAAGCACCATCAGGGAGATTGTTTCGGCTGCCATCATAGCAGCGCCCATCATTATCATCATTCTGCTCCTGACTTCCCACGCCTGGTTTGAACCAATCATTTATATTGCTGTCATGGGTGTTTCTGTTGTCATCAATATGGGCACCAATGTGATGTTCGGCAGCATCTCATTCATCACCCAGGCCAGCGCCGCCCTCCTGCAGTTTGCCATATCCATGGATTATGCCATCTTTCTGCTTCATCGCTACCGGGAGGAAAAGGCGCGCGGCCTGGAACCCGAAACGGCCATGAAAAAAGCCATCATAAGCTCGTTTTCTTCCATAGGAGCAAGCTGCCTGACGACAGCCTCCGGGTTTGTGGCGCTTATGTTTATGCGCTACAAAATTGGTTTCGATATGGGGGCTGTCCTTGCAAAAGGGGTACTGATAAGCCTGCTTACGGTCATTTTCCTGCTGCCCGGCATAACCCTTTTTACTGACGGACTGCTGGAACGGACCCGGCATAAGCCTTTGCTGCCGTCCCTTTCAAAACTCGGTAGCGGGATAGTGCGATATGGGGCTGTGGTAATTGTCCTGCTTGCCGTAATCATTGTGCCGGCTTATCGTGCACAGTCATCCAACGCGTTCCTTTATGGGGAGAACGCAATGATTTCCGTTGAGGACTCCGAATTTGGAAAGAAGGTTGAACGGATAGATGATAAGTTTGGGATCTACAATCCGCTTATCCTGCTTGTGCCCAGAGGGAGCATCCCAAACGAGATCAGCCTTGCTGATGCTTTAATGGAAAAAGATTATGTTTCTTCAGTCCAGACCATTGTTACCCTGGCGGATCCGGCCATTCCCAGGGAAGTTCTGCCCGAGGCATTGCTTGAGAATTTTACCTCGGAAAATTATACCCGCATGATCATCAATCTGAACCTGCCCGTGGAAAGCGCATCCACCCTCCGGGCAGTGGAAGAGATCGGCCGGATGGCGCACGAGCATTATGGCGACGTTTATTATCTTTTAGGCTCGTCCAGCAGCGTGGCCGACATCAAGCAGGTGGTGGACAGTGATTATTCAACGGTCAACCTGATATCCATCTGCGCCGTTGGTCTCATCATCCTCTTTACTTTCCGATCGCTGACCATCCCTGTGCTGCTTGTTCTGGTCATAGAGACATCCATATGGATTAATATGGCGGTTCCCTATTTCATGGATGAGACCCTGTCTTTTATCGGTTACCTGGTGGTCAGTGCCATCCAGTTGGGAGCCACGGTTGATTATGCCATTCTGTTGACCAACCGGTACTTGGAAAACAGAAAGACTTGCAACAAGAAGGAAGCAGCCGTTAAGGCCCTGACGGATTCCGGCTGGTCTGTCATCACATCGGCCATGATCCTGTTTGTCGCCTGTATGGGTGTTGGTGTGGCTTCCTCCATCCGCGCGGTTTCAGAAATGATCCTTCTTTTGGGTAGAGGTGCCGCCATCAGTTGCGTGCTCGTGCTTGTGCTGCTTCCGCAGCTTCTGATAATATTTGACGACGTGATCAGGAAAACAACCCTCAAGGCAAAGGAGCAGGATAAATCTGTAAGGGAGGGGACATCCCTATGAGGATCAGAAGCAGAATAATGTTTGCAACCGCAGTCATGATGGTTTTCATCATGGTTGCTGGGTTGAAGTCTTCCGGGCTTCGTGATGGCAGTAGCCTGCCGATCAACGCAGCGGGCGCTTCAGGGAATGCGGCTGCCGCAGAAGACACTATTGAGACCATAAGTAAGGATGAAACGGTGTATGCCCTTCTGAATGAGGACGGCTCGGTACGTTCCATCTATGTGGTCAATCATGTTAAGGTGCCCAGAGATGGCGTATATGTTGATTTTGGCAATTATGAGAAGGTTGAGAGCCTGTCTGAAGCTATCCGGCCACAGGTTGAAGATGACAGGATTCTCTGGGATCTCAAGGCATCCTACGGCGATTTCTTTTACCAGGGCAAACTGCGCGTAGGGGAACTGCCCTGGAACTTCCGGATTCAATACTATCTGGACGGCAATCGGATTGAAGTCGGGGATTTGGCGGGCAAGAGCGGAAGGGTGGAAATGGACCTTATGGCCATTCCCAACCAAGCCGCACAGCCTTATTTCAGGGAGAAGTTTGCCATGCAAATCCAGGTGCCGGTGAACCTGAACCGGATGACCATCGTCTCAGCCGAAGGCGCTACCCAGATGATTGCAGGGCAGACCAATACCCTCACCTATACCGTTCTTCCGGAGGCTTCCGCAAACTTCCGCCTGGTGATGGATGCCCGCGGTTTTGAAATGGACAGCATCAATATCGGCATATCGGCCGTTGATTTTGGCAACACCCTTTCAGCGGGTATCTTTGGTCAGGGCGTAAAAGAACTGGACCAGGGCCTGGAAGACTGGGTTAAAGGGGCAAAGTCCTTCAGAGACGGCCTTGTGGAACTGTCAAACGGCTCGGGCCAATTGTCTTCCGGAATCCATGAGCTGTCCGCGGGAAGCAACGAACTGGCAAAGGGACTCGGTGGGGTAGCGCAGGGCATCCGGCAATTGGATGCTTCCCTGGAAAGCCTTTCAGAAGGTTCGGGAAGCATCCGGGATGGGCTTTCCGAATTGGCTTTAAACGGTGAATCCGTACTGGCGGGATATCAGCAGCTGGCCCAGGGGATCAAGGCCGGTCTTCCAGGAGAAACTGAAAGGGAACAGCTTCGCATGCTGGCTCAGTATGCGGCGATCCCGGACAGTCCATATGCCCAAGCGGGCAGGCTGGCTCAATCCCTGCTCGACCAGATAGCCGGAATGGAGCAGCTTTATCAGAATCTGACCGCGCTTAATGCCGGACTTTCCCAATATACCGAGGGCGTGTCCAAATTGTCTGAGGAATATAAAGGGTTTGATCAGGGCGTTGAGGCGCTTTCCCAGGCTTCCCGGCAGCTTCAGCAGGGTGTTTCCGGGCTGGAGGAAGGCGCCAGGCAATTATCCGACGGTTTGTCTTCCCTGGAAACCAGCATGGCCGAAATGAATGAGAGCGTAAAAAGCCTTCCCGGCCATGCCCAAAAACTGCTCGACGGCGGACTGTCTATAAAGGAAGGCATCAATACCGCCATCTCCGGCCTGGCTGGCCGTAATGGCGAAGAAGAGAAAGTTGTATCCTTTGCTTCTCCTGAGAAAGGGAAGGCCAACTCTGTGCAATTCGTGATCAGAACACCCGCTGTCATGATGCCTGAAAAAGAAGAGGAATCCCCCCGGGAGACAACTAAGAAAAAGAGTTTCTGGGAGAAGCTGATCGCCCTGTTTTCATAAACCTGAAAGCGCTGAGTGTCTAGAACATCCTCATTCATTGCTAGCAGCCCATTTAAATATAAAAAAGGAGAGGCAAGATTTCGAAAGAACCACATCCTCTCCTTCTTTTTACCTGCACCTACTTCTTGCATCCATCCCTGACCGGTACGCATTTACGTGCGACCACATCGAAAGGACGCATCATGTCATAGTCCTCGTGCTCAAGGATGTGGCAGTGGTATACGTACCTGCCGGTATAGGGACCGAAGCGCATGATCAGGCGTGTCACATAACCGGGGTATGCCTGGACCGTATCCTTCCATCCCCTTTCACCGGGCGAAGGCAGTTCGGGTTCACCGGTATACCGGATACGTCCGGTTTGGGTATAGAGTGCCGTATCAAAGGGGATCCTGTCCAGAACCTGGAACTGGATCTGGTGAATGTGGAACGGGTGGACGCCCAGCCCGGGATTGATGAGCCTCCATATTTCCGTTTCTCCTGCAACCGGATCTTCTGTCACGCCGTCCATGTAGTCATGGTTGTTCAAAAGAAACAGGAATCGGTTGTAGCGGTCGGTGGTCACATCAAATGAAACATCCCTCGTCCTGGTGACGGCGAACTCGTCCATCCTGGGTATATTGCTCAGAAACTGCGGGACAGTGCTGGTATCCTCGGATGTCCTCTCGATCACCCTGAACTGCATGATCCTTCCGTCGGTGAACGGATCCGGCTCCGTACCAAAGTCAAAGGGTGTCCTGGCCGTGTTCAGCAGCGTGATGGTGGTGCCAACCGGCTGGCTGGAGAAGTCAATCACCAAATCGCAGCGCTCGGCCGGCCCAATCACGATTTCATCGGTTGTGTAGGGCCTCTGGAGAAGACCGCCGTCCGAACCGATCTGGATGAAGGGCTGGCCGTTGTCCAGCCTCATGCGGTAAAACCTCTCATTGGAAGCATTGAGTACGCGGAAGCGGTATTTTCTCCGTTCCACTTCCAGATAGGGCCAGGCCTTTCCGTTTACGATGATGGTGTCGCCTGCAAAACCTGGCGTGATGGATGGATCGGGAAAATCGGGCGGAGGATCCTGCACATCAACCGTTGAGGGATAGAACAGGGAACCGTCACTGTTGAAACTCTTGTCCTGAATCACCAGGGGTATCTCATAGATACCCGACGGAAGATTCAGTGCCCGTTCCTCTTCGTTGCGGATGATATACAATCCGGCGAGCCCGGCATAAACATTGAGGCGGGTGATACCAAGAGCATGATCATGGTACCAGAGCATGGTCGGACGCTGTTTGTTGGGGTAGGTGTAAACCTTCTGTGAAAACCTTGGACCGCATTTTTTAAAACCGTTGGTGTACCAGGCGTCCGGGTATCCGTCGCTTTCAGGCTCAACCGACGCGCCATGAAGATGGACCACGGTGCGCACTTCCGGCATACCGTGACCGGATGCGTGGAGTGTCCTGTCGACGGGCAGGAAATGCTTTTCCGGCAAATCGTTTATCCAGAGTACCTGTGTGCATTCACCTTCCTCCACTTCGATGGTGGGGCCGGGGACTTGTCCCTCATAACCCCAGACCCTGGTTGGAGGAAGCTGGCTGTGGAACTGGTGAAAAAACTCTTTCATTCTCACTTCATAGTATGTTTTATCTTTACACCTTTCCAGGGGCTGCAGCACCCTTGGAATGGGCAACGGATCCATAAATGGTCTTAAACTTACTCGCATTGTGTCCCCTCCTGAATCCTTTTTCTGCTACATCCTATGCATTGTTGGACAAGTCCGTGACAATCCCGCGCCATTCCATCCAAACGGGCCTATGGCAGAGGAATCTGACGCGGCGATACATAACCCGGGACGGGGGACACAAAATAAGTCCCAGGCTCCGACTATGGTTTTTCTGATCCGAAATACCCGGGACATTCTCAGTGTCATGTGAGGTCCTTCTATTATGATTTCTAGGTTTATTCCACAGTTATATCCAGGTTGTCCTTCACGGCCTGCTTAAAGTCTGCGATGGCCTGCGCTTTTATCTTTGATGGTTTCCGGATCGTCGGTGCCCCAGACATCCTTTGCGATGGAACAGCCTCTTTTACGAGGGTGTCCACATCGATCCCCAAATCTTTATAAGGCGTTGCATAGTGGGATTGCTCCCCTTCGGCGTATTTCTTCACCCGTGCGCTTTCTATAAAGTAGATATCGGGCGTCAGGTTGTCATCCGTTGCAAGATACTCGTCCAGCGCTTCATGGAAGTCACCACACACAAGGGCCAGGGTGTTCACCTTTATCTCATAGGGGAATTCAGGATGAAGTTCCTTATATTTCATGACGACCAGATACGCTTCATCTGACGGGCAGTAAACGTTGAGATTTTTTCTCGCAGGCGCATCCGGCTTGTTTTCAGCATCTTCCTTGGTACTATCTGCCGGTTCCGCGGACACGGTATCTTCGGATAATATAGGTGTTGTATCAGGGCTGCTTGGAGCCTGATTCGCTGTGTTGCATGCAGTCACGACTATGAGGATAAGACAAGTGAGAAATAGGGCTTTAAAACGTTTCATACGGGAACCTCCCTATGCTATTCTGCCGCTATATCCAGAACGTCTTTTACAGTCTGATTAAAATCCGCAATAGCCCATCGTCGGTCGCAAGTCATTTGTCAAAAGCCAAATAATACTCATCAGACAGGATACCTGATTTTTTTGTCCTGATTTCATGGGGGAAATCGGGGTGAAGTTCCTTGTATCGCATAACGATTCGATAGAGTTCTTTTGTCGCCCAATAGACATTGATGAAACTTCGGACGGATGAATCCGAAGCTGTTTCGAAACCCTCATGAGGATCATCGGCGGCACCATTGTTATCGTCAGCATTATTGCCACTGGAATCGATGACTGTCTCAACGACGGTATGAATGATGGGATCATCAAGCCTTTCTGCCGGGATAAAATCTACGGCTGCCACCGTAATATCCGGGGCTTTCGGAACCGCATGCCTTCTTTCGCATCCTGACAGCGTCATGGATATGATAGTCACAATACTCAGCAACAGGACTGCAAAACGCTTCACGCTGGAACCTCCTTATGAGTGGGATTGCTGCCCCTCCTGTATCGATCCCTGGAACAGGACAACATGTAAGGTTAATCTATTATAGCATTATTTAACAATACATTAAAAGATTATTATCTCGCCTATTGCCATTAGGCTATTGACTGAAGTACCGGGGAAGGGTATAATCGATATTAATAAATTGATATTATCATCATAATAACAAGTAGGAGTATGCGGAGTTATGAGCCACAATCCAGCTGTGAACAAGATGGGCCTCACCGAAGAAGAATTTTTGGCCCGCTACGATCCCACAAAGTACGACAGGCCTTCAGTAACGGTTGACATGCTCATCTTCACGGTGACCAATGAGGTGAGCGATAATTACAGGAAACTTCCTGAGAAAGCGCTGAAACTCCTCATGATCAAGAGAGGGGATCATCCCTGTATCGGCCAATGGGCCCTGCCAGGAGGATTTGTCGGCATGCACGAGAGCCTGGAGGAGGCTGCCTATAGGGAGCTTAAAGAAGAAACCGGCATCGAAAATGTCTATTTGGAGCAACTGTACACCTGGGGCGATCCGGACAGGGATCCGAGAACCAGGATTATCAGCACCTCCTATCTGTCGCTGACCGACAGTTCCGTACTTGATATCAAAGCCAGCGATGATGCCGATGATGCCCGATGGTTTACGGTAACCTACAGGGTATTCAAGGAAGAAAAAATGATGGATGGGGACAATACAACCTGTGAGCGCTTTTACAGGCTGACCCTCCACCATGAAAACGAGACCCTGACAGCTGTGCTCAAGCAAACCTTGAAAACTGAGGGAAAGATTAGCCGATGGGAGACCACCATCGAGGATCCGGGCGGTATCGCTTTCGATCACGCGCGGATCATTGCCTATGGGATCGAACGCCTCAGGAATAAGGTGGAGTATACGGATATAGCCTTTAACCTGATGCCGCGGTACTTCACCCTGACCGAGCTCCAGCAGGTGTACGAGGTTATTCTGGACAGGGAGCTCCTCAAGGCCAACTTCCGAAGAAAGATTGCCGACAGGGTTGTGGAAACCAACCGATATAAGAAGGATGCGGGACACAGGCCGTCCAAGCTCTACATGTACCGGGGTTTTACCGGAACCGAAGACTGGGAGAGAGGAAGCGGCTGAATCGATTGACGGCCGGCATGTTTGCCGGGATTGCGTGCGATATGGCAAGGGAAGCATGGATCATTAACCGAATATTGCAGAAAAGAGGTATTGCATATTATGGAAGGAAAAAATCTTACGATGCTTACTGACTTTTATGAGCTCAGCATGGGAAACGGCTATTTTGAGAATGGCCTTGGCGAACGGACGGCCGTTTTTGATATGTTCTTCAGAAAGGTGCCGGACAATGGCGGTTTTGCCATCATGGCCGGCGTGGAGCAGTTAATCGCGTATCTGAAGAATCTGGAGTTCAAGGATGAGGATATTGATTTCCTCCGCCAGAAAGGCTTTGATGAGGCTTTCCTGGAATATCTGAAAAACTTTAAATTCACCTGTGATGTGTGGGCGATACCTGAAGGCACGCCCATATTCCCCAACGAACCCATCGTGGTTGTCCGGGGGCCTGTTGCTCAGGCGCAGCTTATAGAAACCATGATCCTCCTGACCATCAATCACCAGTCGCTGATCGCCACCAAGGCAAACCGCATCGTGCGCGCTGCCAAGGGCCGCCCGGTGATCGAGTTCGGTTCCCGGAGAGCCCAGGGCTACGATGGAGCCATATATGGGGCAAGGGCTGCCTATATCGGCGGTTGTGTCGGAACGTCCTGTACCATCTGCGAGAGGGAATTCGACATTCCTGCCCTGGGGACCATGGCCCATAGCTGGATTCAGATGTTTGATTCCGAACTGGAGGCTTTTAAGGCTTATGCACGGACCTATCCGGACAACTGCGTCCTGTTGGTGGACACCTATAACGTCCTGAAATCGGGCGTGCCCAATGCCATCCGAACCTTCAACGAGGTGGTTGTGCCCATGGGATACAGGCCGAAGGCCATCCGCATTGATTCAGGCGATATCACCTACCTGTCCAATGTAGCCAGAAAAATGCTGGATGAAGCCGGTTTCCCGGATTGCAAGATCATGGCCTCAAACTCCCTGGATGAATACATCATCCGCGATATCCTGATCCAGGGTGCGAAGGTGGATATGTTCGGCGTTGGCGAGCGGTTGATAACCTCGCGTTCCGAACCGGTCTTCGGCGGGGTTTACAAACTGGCCGCCATCGTAGAAGGCGACAGGATCGTTCCCAAGATCAAGCTGAGCGAGAATGTGGGCAAGATAACCAATCCAGGCTTCAAGCAGGTCTGGCGCCTCTATGACAGGGAAAGCGGGAAAGCCTTGGCCGATGTTTTGACCCACCATGATGAGGTCATTGATGATACCCAGCCTTACGAGATCTTTGACCCTGATTTTACCTGGAAACGTAAGACCCTTGTGAATTTCCGTGCCCGGAAGCTGCTTGAACCCATTTTCGTAAAGGGTGAGTGCGTCTACCGGAGCCCGTCTCTCAAAGCTATCCGGGAATATTGCATGGAGCAGGTGGATAGCCTTTGGGATGAAGTGAAGCGTTTCGAAAATCCCCATGAGTATTATGTGGACCTGTCCAAACCTTTGTGGGACACCAAGAACAAGCTGCTGGAAATGTATTCGGTCGTTTGATCCGATTACGGAACGGCGGGAATTATGAGAAAATGAAATCTCCACTTTTACGGTATTCTTTTTGCAGGCATGGCAGGCATGCTCGTCATGGCTGTCAGCCTGCTGTTGTTCCTATGGACTGAATACCGGTGAATGCCCGGATGGAGCGATATGCCCGGGGAGTGGTCTTTGAAGCTCTCCGGGCATTTTTGTGGGAAAAGATCCGCCTTGCACCCGGCAGGAATTTTTTCAAGGAATCATGATTCAAACCATGTCCGAGGTGGTAAATAGTTTAAGACATCAATGATGACATACTACACAGAAGGCAGGTTGGCATGTCATGAAAATTTTCAAAAAGCTACAAAAGTCTCCCAAAAATAATAATAAAAAAATACCAATAACAGAAATAACAACAATAATAAAAAAATGAGGTTGCAATGGTTTCACAGCATTCGGACCAAGCTCATGGCGGCAGTACTGGTCATGATTATCCCCATAGTCTTTCTCGGATTGTTCTCCTATAACCGAGCCTATAAGTCCATCAGGCAGACGGCCGAAGAATCAACCTTCCAAATCATGGAGCAGCTCGGAAAATATCTGACGCTTTCTTTTTCAGGCATTGAGTCCGACTGCAACCAGATCATCATGAACACCGATTTCATCAAATCTGTTACTGCCAGCGAGGATGTGGTCAATTATCAGTTGGACCTGACGGAATTCATGTCCAGCATCAAGCAGGAAAACGCGCTGATTGATGATATTATTGTGCTGCTTGAAGGCAAGAAGCCCTTATCCGCTTCATTCAGAAAGGTGAACAAATCCGCCCTGGAAAACATAAAAGACGGCCAATTATTCAACATGGCTAAGGAAAAAGACGGCCTTTCTTTTTGGGTGGGCTCACTTTATGAACTTGATGATCAGATATCCGACATGGCATCCTATGCCATGGCGCTGGCAAGACTCATCAAGAATCCTTATACATCCGAAATTGAAGGAATCATCGTTATTACCGTAAAACAGAACCTGGTTGCCAATGCGCTTAAGGATGTTCAGTTGGGAAATGGTAGCGAACTGCATCTCATCAGTCCGGATGGAAAAGACATTGCCTACATGATGTCGGACGGGGTAAGTCAGGAGCTGGATACATCAGTTCCGGAGAACCAGGTAGTCGGCACCGCCCTGTACTCGGAAATCGTTTCCAATGAAACCGGAAAGGGTTCCGACGTCACAAGATACAGGGATGGAGAGTATCTGGCTGTATACAGCGCCATTGGAGAGAGCGGGTTTAACCTGGTTGGCCTGACACCCACCTCCATTTTCTCGGCCAAGGCGGCCGATATCCGCAACATCACTTTGCTTCTGACTGTTTTGGTTTCGGCTTTTGCCGTTGTTGTTGGGATATTGATGGCTGGGGGGATCAGCCGGGCTGTAAACCATGTTTTGCAGATCTCAAAGCAGGTGTCTGAGGGCGATCTGACCGTCAGATTCGATCACGGAAGAAAAAATGAATTTGGCACGCTGGCTAAGGCGTTTAATGTGGTAATAGAGAACATGCGCAGCATGATCGGAAATGTCACCCAATCGGCCAACAATGTGAATGAGTCGGCCGGTATCATCGCCAGCACCGCCAAAGAAGCGGCTGTCGTATCCCGTGAAGTCGCCAAGGCTGTGGAAGAAATTGCTGCCGGAGCTGCGGATCAGGCAGGGGAAGCGGAGCAGTGCAATAAGAAAATGGGGGATCTGGAGGAAAAAATCAACGCCGTTTCAGAATATGCCAACGAAATCGGCGCCTATACCTCGGAAACCATTCGTCTGACGAAGCAGGGGCTGGCCGCTGTGGAGAATCTCGAAGGCGCCTCCAGGGAGACCACGGAGATTACGCAAGGCATCATATCGGACATTCAGGCACTGGACAAGAACTCACAATCCATCGGTAGTATCATCGCGGTGATCGACCAGATCGCGGACCAGACAAACCTGCTTGCTTTGAACGCGGCGATTGAGGCGGCAAGAGCCGGAGAGTCGGGCAGAGGGTTCGCGGTGGTGGCCGATGAGATCAGGAAGCTGGCTGAGCAGTCGGTGGCTGCCACCGGTGAGATTGCCAAGATTATCGAGAACAACCGAAGCCAGACAGCCCAGGTGGCAAAACGGGCCCTGTCGGCCAACGATATCATCAGTTCCCAGAATAAAGCGGTTACCGATACCGCTGAAACCTTCAACAGGATTTCGGCCTCCATGGATCAGCTTGCTGCCAAGGTCGAACAAATCCTCAGCGGTATCACGGATATGAACAATTACAAGACAGATGTGCTGTTGGCCATCCAGAATATTTCCTCGGTATCCCAGCAGATCGCCGCTTCCACCCAGGAAGTGACCGCTTCCTCCCAGGAACAGCTCTCAGGAATCGAACAGCTTAGCAAGTTCGCGGAGCATCTTGAAGAGGTTGCCAGGGTGCTGAGCGATTCCATCAGCAAATTTAAAATGGAATAAGGAACAGTCCGTGACTAAGGACTTTTGGCGTGAAAAAGGCGCTGAAAAACCCCCTGGAACAGCCGTTCCAGGGGGTTTTTGGTGGGACTTACTGGACTCGAACCAGTGACCCCTACAATGTGAGTGTAGTGCTCTCCCAGCTGAGCTAAAATCCCAACGATAGTGATTATACAGCTTTCAACAGCAAAAATCAATCGGGTTCACGGACCAAATTATTGGTTTTTCCGTAAAATAGACTAAAAAAACTTTCCCGGAACATGAAATATGCGCAAATGTCCATAGAAAACATGACTGTGAACATGTAGAGTGAAAGTGTACACACGGATTATCCGGGCATGATGCCGCGGCTGATATGGGGCCTTGAATATGAAAATCGGATTGGCCTATGATTTGATGGATGATTATCTCAGGGAAGGATTCAGCTTGGAGGAAGCAGCCGAGTTCGACCGAGAGGAGACCATAAGAGGCATTGAGTCAACCCTTATGGAACTGGGTTACGAAACTGAAAGAATCATGCTTGTCAATCAACTGGCGGCAGGCAAAAGATGGGATTTGGTCTTATAATTCATGATAAGGGACTTTAGAATGGATAACAAAAACGACAGCCCAAACCCGGAGCCTGGAGGGCCGGAAGAGGAACAACGGGCTGAAAAATGGTCTGACTGGAAGTGGCAGCTAAAAAGCGGCGGCAAGATCCCGCTGCTTCCCAACTACTGCATTGGGGAATCGGAGGCGGGCATGACATTAAGAAACTTTGAGGGCCATATCTATCGGGTGGAAGAGGACCAGGAGTTCAGGGAACTTGCTCCCGTATATGCCGGCCTTGGTAGGTAAAAAGGAAAACAACTGGTCATCAAAACTGAAAATAACGCCTGGCGTTGTAATAGGCAATGTCCTGCACCATTCTTCCCAGGAGGGCAAAATCCTTGGGAGCTTCACCGCTTTCCATCCAGGTCCCGAGCAGGTTGCAAAGGATTCTCCTGAAATATTCATGCCTGGTATAGGAGAGGAAACTCCTTGAGTCGGTGAGCATGCCCACGAATCGGCTCAATAGCCCCATGCTGGCCAAAGCGGTCATCTGGCGGATCATGCCGTCCTTCTGATCATTAAACCACCAGCCCGATCCGATTTGAATCTTGCCGGGTATGCCATCACCCTGGAAGCAGCCTGCCAGAGTGGTTATCATTTCGTTATCCGTCGGATTGATGACATAGAGAATGGTCTTCGGCAGCAGGCCTTTTCTCTCCAGGGTGTCCATGTACCTGGCTAAAGGCCGTGAATAGGTATCGTCCGATATCATGTCATATCCTGTGTTGGGGCCCAGTTTTTCAAACATCCGGGTGTTGTTGTTGCGTTGGGGGCCGATATGGAGCTGCATGACCCAGCCATGCTCGGCATATTGTTTGCCCAGGAAAAGCATGAGCCTTGTCTTGAACATGGCGACCTCATGCTCGGTCGGTTCATGGCCTTCCAAAACCTTCCGGAAGACCGTTGCGGCGTCCCTGTCGGTTCCCGGAACGAACACAGGGGGTTCCAGGGAATGATCCGACAAACGGCACCGGTTTTCATGGAAATAGGTGATTCGTTTTTCCAGAGCGGCCAGAAAATCGTCGAAGGTACGTATCATTATTCCGGAGACCGATGAAAGCAGCCGGACATAATCCCTGAAATCCGGCTTTTCAATGTTTACAGCCCGGTCCGGCCTGAAGGTGGGAAACACCTTAACATCAAAGCTCTGATCGGCCTGGAGCTGCTTGTGGTATTCCAGGGTATCCGTCGGGTCGTCGGTGGTGCAGAGGGCTTCCACATGGGATTTCTTGATGATGCTGCGTGCTGAAAAATCCGGCCGGTTGAGCCTTTCGTTGCAATGTGTCCAAATTGCTTCGGCGGTGTCCGGACCAAGAAGCAGATCGATATCGAAATAGCGCTTGAGTTCCAGATGGGTCCAGTGGTAAAGGGGGTTGCCGATAAGGTAAGGGACCGTCTCCGCCCATTTCAGGAATTTCTCCTTGTCGGATGCGTTCCCTGTGATAAAGTGTTCCTCGACGCCGTTGGTACGCATGGCCCGCCACTTGTAATGATCCCCGTCCAGCCAGATCTCGGTGATATTGTTGAACCGTTTATCTCGTGCGATTTCACCTGGATCCAGATGGCAATGGTAATCGATGATGGGAAGATGTTTGGCATATTCGTGATACAAAATCCTGGCCGCTTCGTTTTGCAGCAGGAAATCGTCATGGATAAAATGGGACATGCAAACCCCCTCCAAGCCTCATAGGCAAGAAAATGCGCTATGAATCGGTGAGCCGAAACATTTCCTGCCGCCATCCCGGCTGTATGCCGGATTGCGCACAGGCAGACCGGACGCTATACGCCGAGCAGTTCGGACAATAACGCGGCTACCGCGCCGGTTCCGGAAATCATGCGGGTAAAATATTGCAGAACCTTTTCAGCCAGACCGGCCTCATAAAGGCTGACGCCGAACAGTTTGGTATCGCTCAGGATGGGATGCAGCCTGTCCTCAAAAGGACCTGGTGCTCCCAAAGCAATGCCTTCCAGGTGCTGTTTCACATGATCCAACAGCGGATCGGGGCTTGGCTCAAAAGCCCGGCCGTTATCGTCGATTCCCATAAGGTAACGGCACCAACCGGCAAAAACCAAAGGAATATAAATGAGATGCGCAGCGCCTTTCCCGGACCGCATATAGGCCTTGATGGTTTCTCCAAAGCGTATGGGAAGCTTCTGGGAAGTATCGGTGGCAATGCGCTGAGGCGTATCGGGCATAAACCGGTTGGGCAACCGCACCTGGATGACCTCACGCAGGAACTCGCCGGGATGGATGATGCCCGGGTCCGACACCACCGGCAGGCCTTCGTCATAACCTATCCTCTCCACCAGTTTCTTAAGCCGCTGATCCTCCATTTCCGCCGAAATGGAGGTGTAGCCAAGCAGGCAGCCGAATATGGCCAGTGCGGTATGGAGCGGATTCAGGCAGGTGCAGACTTTCATCTTTTCCACCCGGTTTACCGTGTCCCTGTCGGTAAAGATGACACCGGCCTTATCGAGCGGCGGTCGCCCATTGGGGAAAGTATCCTCAATGACAAGGTACTGGGGTTCTTCAGCGTTCACAAAGGGGGCCGCATAGGTCTTCTTGTCGGTGCAGATGATCTCGGTACTCTCAAAGCCTTCCGCTTCAAGCTGTTTTTTGATATTCTCGTCGGGACGCGGCGTGATCTTGTCGATCATGCTCCAGGGGAAGGCCGCCTTTCCGGGGTCATCCACGTACCCGGGAAAGCCGGATTCCACCAGGCCGCGCTTTGTCCACTCGCGGGCAAAGGTGCTTATGGCATGATAAAGTTTTTCGCCATTGTGGGAGCAATTGTCCATGCTGACCCAGGCCAGCGGTAATTCACCGGCCTTATACCTTTCGTAACACAGGGAAGCGATCTTGCCCATGAAACTGGCGGGAGCCTCCGGCCCTGCGCTGAAGTCTTCCAGAACCGAGGAATAATATCGGCCTTTTGGGTCGGAGATGCTATAGCCCTTTTCGGTAATGGTAAAGCTGGCCATCTGGAGGGATGTTTTTCGGAAGATCGCCTTCAGCCTCTGCCAGTCATGAGCAACCTGGGTGTCCGCCACCAGCGATTCCATAATGCTGGCAACCACCCGCTTTTCAATCCGGCCATCCGGTTTCAGCACCACCAGAAGGCTCAGGTCATCATAGGGTTTGTACAGCCGCCGGATGATTTCGAAATCGTATCCCTCGCAGACGATGATCCCCTTTTGGCTTAAGCCGGCATCCAACAGCTGCTGCTGAAGCACCGCAGGAAAAGCTCTGAAAATATTGCCTGCACCAAAATGAACCCATATGGGTTCATCGATTGTGGCTTTTCTGGCTTTTTCTCGATCAAAGGTATGCAAATCATAGCCTGCCTGCTGCCAGACAGACCTGTTTTGCAATTCGGAGTCACAAAGCTTCAAAACCCTCATCTCCGCTACATCATGCTTAAAAAATCCCTAATTAGGAAGTTGTCCTCGGATTGCAGCTTGAAATACTCGGGATACTTCTGTGTCAGTTCTTTCTCCTCAACAATGATCCTTGAGGAGTGGTCTTTAAATAAGGCTATGGTCCTTTGTGTATCGCCTTTGATGATGCTGTCCAGGATTTTCTGGTGCTCGTCAATGACCTTGGTGATGATGGGCCTTTCCCACAGGGAGATCAGCCTGATGCGCCTGTAATGACCGGACATGCTTTGTATGATTTCCCAACAGGTGTTCTTCTCCGTGGCTGTGAAGAAGACCTTATGAAACTCGTCGTCATATTCCTGCAGCGCAAGCAGGTCGTTGTTCACAACGCATTGCTTCTGCATGTCCAAAATGTTCTGCAGGAGGTTGATATCGCTTTCCTTCTTAATGCCCATGAAAATCTCAATGGCCCGAAGTTCCAGGCTCTCCCGCAAAAACCTTTCTTCCTCAACACGTTTAAGGTCGATCTTGGAAACGCTGGTTCCCTTTTGGGGAATGACATCCACCAAACCTTCCTTCGCCAGCTTGATCAGCGCATCCCTTACAGGTGTCCTGCTCACGTTGAGTTTTTCCGAGATTGTTTTAATGTTAAGAGGCTCACCCGGCTTCAGGTTGAGTGTGATGATGTTCTTGCGTAAACTGTAATAGACGCCGTCCCCAATACTAAAGGATGAATGCTTTGATGGCAGGGCTCTTTCAGGTATCATGACAAATCTCCTCACTCGTAAGAATTGGTCGAATGTTCACTAATATAGTAACATGTCAGCAAGAATTATACTACATCTATTCGTGCGGAAACCACCAATCTTAATGACTGGGAGAATGCATGCTTTACTTGCCACCCGTAGCGGATGCCTTGTTCAGCCTGTCCATCTTTGTGATGGCTTCCCAAAGACCGTTCAGATAAGTCGCGCCCAAAGCCCTGTCGAAAAGCCCGTAGCCCGGCATGGCCTTTTCTCCCCATATGGCTCTGCCATGATCGGGGCGGAAGGGTCCATCAAAGCCGATGTCATAGAAGGCCTTCATGATCTCAAACATATCCAGGGAGCCGTCCTCCGATAGATGTGCCGCTTCATCGAAGCTGCGGGGACCATGATATTTGAGATTTCTGACATGGGCGAAGTAGATCCTTCCCTTTAACGATCGGATGATTTCGGGGATATTGTTATCCGGATTGGAGCCGAGGGAACCTGTGCAAAGGGTTACGCCGTTGTACGGGCTGTCCACGGTTTCAAACAGCCGGTTAAGATTTTCCAGATTGGTGACGATTCTGGGAAGCCCAAATACGGGCCATGCCGGATCGTCGGGATGGACCGCCATCTTAATGCCGTATTTTTCGCAGGTGGGCATGACGGCTTTCAGAAAATAGACCATATTCTCAAAGAGTTTCTGATCATCCACATCCCTGTATAGCTTGAACAGTTTCCGGATATCGGCCAATCGCTCGGGTTCCCAGCCGGGAAGGATGAATCCGTTCGAACCCGAGTCCATCCTGTTGAATATCCTCGAGGAATCGATCCGGTCTATAACCGCCTGATCATAGGACATAACGGTAGTTCCATCCTCGCGGGGCTTGGCCAGATCGGACCTCACCCAGTCAAAAACCGGCATGAAATTATAACAGACAAGCCGGATATCGCAGGCTCCTAGCCTTTCGAGGGTTTTGATGTAGTTTTCTATGTACCGGTCCCTGTCGGGAAGCCCAGCCTTGATGGCATCATGGACGTTGACGCTTTCAATGCCCAGGATTTTCAGCCCGGAGGATTCCACTTCTTCTTTCAGCGCCCGTATGCGCTCAAGGGGCCATTCTTCGCCTGCCGGAATATCGTACAGGGTCGTGATAACGCCCTTTACTCCGGGGATTTGTCTGATCTGTCCCAGCGTAACGCTGTCAAAACCGGTACCAAACCATCGTAAAGTCAGTTTCATACACATTTCTCCATTCCTGCAGCAATCATAAACACGCTGCCATGTGGTGCTGAAGCATTTCCAGAGTAAAGAAGCCTTCCTTTGTATATTAACATACTAATATATCTGATGCAATGGTTTTCACCGATTTTATGCAGAAAAAGTTATGTCATCGCCCAAATATGAATATTGCTATCAATTATAGTAATAATAGTATGTTGTATCAAACAACCCAAACCACAAAGGAGAATTGACATATGGCAAAAATGGAAACGATGGACGGTAACCAGGCTGCCGCCTATGCATCCTATGCCTTTACCGAGGTAGCGGCCATCTATCCGATAACCCCGTCATCCCCAATGGCAGAAACCGTTGATGAATGGTCGGCCCATGGGAAGAAGAACCTGTTCGGACAACCAGTGAAAGTGGTGGAAATGCAGTCGGAAGCCGGTGCGGCCGGCGCCATGCACGGGTCCCTTGCCGCCGGCGCCCTCACCACCACCTATACGGCCTCGCAGGGACTACTGCTGATGATACCCAATATCTACAAGATGGTCGGAGAACTCCTGCCCGGCGTATTGCATGTATCGGCCAGGGCGATAGCCACCCATGCCCTGTCCATCTTTGGCGACCATCAGGATGTGATGGCCTGCCGCCAGACCGGTGCGCCCATGCTGGTCTCCTCCAACGTCCAGGAGGTTATGGACCTGGCCTGTGTGGCCCATCTTGCCGCCATCAAGGGCAGGCTTCCCTTTATTCATTTCTTCGACGGCTTCAGGACCTCCCACGAGTACCAGAAGATCAGCGTCATTGATTACGAGGATCTGGAGCGAATCCTGGACTATGATGCCATCAAGGCCTTCAGGGAAAGCGCGCTGAACCCTGAGCATCCCAAGATCAGGGGAACGGCCCAGAACCCGGATATCTACTTCCAGGGCAGGGAAGTTCAGAACCGGTTCTTTGATCAGGTTCCCAAGATCGTGGACAAGGTGATGCAGGATATCCACAGCATTACCGGGCGGCTTTACAGGCCTTTCGACTATTACGGCGCCAGGGATGCCGAATACGTGATCGTGGCCATGGGTTCGGTTTGCGATACCATCGAGGAGACGGTGGATTACCTGATGGGACGGGGCGAGAAGGTAGGCTTAATTAAAGTCCGCCTTTACCGGCCGTTTTCCGCCAGGCATTTCTTCGATGTGCTGCCCAGAACCGTCAAACGCATTGCCGTTCTCGACAGGACCAAGGAACCCGGCGCAACCGGAGAGCCCCTTTATCTGGATGTGGTCAAAGTCTTCTACGACAAGGGCGCAAAGCCCCTGATCATCGGCGGGCGCTACGGACTGGGTTCAAAGGACACACGACCCTCGCAAATCCTGGCTGTTTTTGAAAACCTCAAGCAGAAGATACCCAAGGACCATTTCACCATCGGCATTGCAGACGATGTGACCGGAACGTCCCTGCCTGAAGGCGAACCGATTGAGACCACACCTGCGGGCACCATCAGTTGCAAATTCTATGGTCTGGGCTCAGACGGAACAGTAGGGGCCAACAAGAGCGCCATCAAGATCATCGGGGACAATACCAACCTATATGTCCAGGCCTATTTCTCCTATGACAGCAAGAAATCCGGCGGAACAACGGTCTCCCACTTAAGGTTCGGGCCCAAACCGCTGCGATCGCCCTATCTGGTTTATAAGGCAGACTACATCGCCTGCCATAATAAGTCCTTCATCTATAATTATGACATCCTGAAAGGCCTGAAGCCGGGCGGCACCTTCGTGCTGAATTGTCCCTGGACACCGGAAGAGCTTGACAAAGAACTGCCGGCGGCCCTGAAGCGGCATATCGCCAGGGAGAACATCAAGTTTTATATCATCGACGCCATCAGCATAGCGGGTGAAATAGGCCTGGGGAACAGGATCAACATGATCATGCAGGCGGCCTTCTTCAAACTGGCTAATATCATACCGGTGGAAGACGCGGTCAGGTACCTGAAGGAAATGATTGCCAAGATGTACGGCAAAAAGGGCCAGAAGATCGTGGACATGAACAAAAAGGCAGTGGATATGGGCATTGAAAGGCTTGTTGAAGTGGAGGTGCCCGAGTCCTGGAAGGATGCCGACGATGAGGACCTGCCCGTCAAGGATGAGCCCGAATTCATCAAGAAGGTCTGCAAAGTCATGGCCAGGATGGAAGGCGACGAACTGCCCGTCAGCGCTTTCAAGGGCATGGAAGACGGTTCGTGGCCGTCGGGAACCACGGCTTATGAAAAACGCGGCATAGCCGTGATGATCCCCGAATGGCAGATCGACAACTGCATCCAGTGCAATCAATGCTCTTATGTGTGCCCCCATGCCACCATCCGGCCGTTCCTGCTGGATGAGGAGGAAAAGAAACGAGCGCCTGAAAGCTTCCTGACCAAGCAGGCCACCGGCAAAGGCCTTGAAAATTACCACTACCGTATCCAGGTGGCTCCGCTGGATTGCACGGGGTGCTCCAACTGCGCCAATGTCTGCCCGGCCAAGGAAAAGGCGCTGATCATGAAGCCTGCGGAAGAACAGATCCTCGCTCAGGCGGAAAACTGGGAGTTTGCCATGACGGTGAGAGCCAAGGAGAATGTGATGAACCCCAGGACCGTGAAAGGCAGCCAGTTCTTAAGGCCTTTGCTGGAATTCAACGGCGCCTGCCCCGGCTGCGGCGAAACGCCCTATATCCGCCTGTTGACGCAGCTTTTTGGCGACAGGATGATGATCGCCAATGCCACGGGCTGCTCATCCATCTGGGGAGCCAGCGCCCCTTCCATTGCCTATACCACCAATGCGGAGGGCAAGGGTCCGGCCTGGGCCAACTCCCTTTTTGAGGACAACGCCGAGTATGGCTATGGCATGTATCTTGGCGTCAGGCAGATCCGTGAAAAACTGGCAGAGTTGATGCAGGAAGCCTTGAAGACCGATCTGCCGGAGGATGTTAAGGAGGCCTTCGGCAGATGGCTTGAGGCAAAAGACGATGGCGAAGCCTCGAAAGCTGCGTCAAAGGCTGTTCTGGATGCTATCAAGGACAAATGGAAAAAGAACGAGCTTTTGCGGCAGATCATGGAACGAAAGGATTTCCTGGTCAAGCGATCCTTCTGGATCATCGGAGGGGACGGCTGGGCCTACGACATCGGGTTCGGCGGCCTTGACCATGTCCTTGCCATGGGTGATGACGTCAACCTGTTTGTGATGGACACCGAGATATACTCCAACACCGGCGGACAATCCTCCAAGGCAACGCCCGCTTCTGCCGTGGCCAAGTTTGCCGCAGGCGGCAAGAAGGTACGTAAGAAAGACCTGGGCATGATGGCCATGAGCTATGGGTATGTCTATGTGGCCCAGATCGCCATGGGCGCCGATATGAACCAGACCATCCGGGCCATCACCGAGGCCGAAAGCTATCCGGGACCGTCGCTGATCATCGCCTATTCGCCCTGTGTCAGCCACGGTATCAGGAAGGGTATGGGCAGCAGCATCGAGGAAGAAAAGCTTGCCGTAGAGTCCGGGTACTGGCATCTCTACCGGTACAACCCGGCCCTGAGGGAGCAGGGCAAGAACCCGTTCCAGCTCGACTCCAAGGATCCCAAAATGCCCTACCAGGACTTCCTCCATGGCGAACTGCGTTATGAATCGCTGTTCAATGTGTTCCCGGACATTGCCCAGCAGATGTTTGAGGTATCCGAAAAGCATGCCAGGGAACGCCTGGAGAACTACAAGCGCCTTGCGGATATAGCAGAGAACGGGGCTTCTTAGCAGAACGCCCCGGCCATTAACGGCGGCATCTGTTTCAAGCGCGCCGGTGACAGGAGCAAGGTTACGCATGATTCATATTAAGAAGACATCGAAGCCGATGTCCTGAATTAACCGGGGAATGAAGGCAGGTGCGTTTTATAAGCCTGGAACCTGAATTTGAATGGCCTGGTTTCGGATTGTTATCGAAACCGGGCCATTTTTTGCAATTACATTAATTTATACGCCGTTCATTACATTAAAACAAGCGTTTGTTACCTTTCGCAAAGAATAAGAGTTTAAATATATTTACAATAATCACAATTACGCTCATACATATGATTACCGGCAATACCAACGTGAAGGCGTGGTATCAGGGGGTAACTATCTGTTCGTGGCTGTATACAACAGTTTCTTTACAAGTTGGGATTGATATGAATAAAAAGAAGCTTAGGATTATTGTAATAATAATTGGGATAATTGCTGGAGGGATGATAATAGCATTCATCTCAAGCTATAGACCCGGATTCCCCTCCAACGACCTGACCGCGAATTTTAGAATCCCGGTATTTTATGAATATTTCTCTTATGATTCCTGGGAACCATGGCATGTTCAGCCGCGAATGGGGATTATGTCGCCGGAGCTTACCGATATAGAAAATGATTTTATGCTTGGCCCATTGACCAAGGCCAGGAAAACCGAAATGGATGTTGCCGGTATAAAGATAAAGGTCTTGGGACTGTTAGCGGTTCATTATAAGGATAAAAACGGCACTTATATAGAGGAAGATATTGCCCGACTAATCGCGGAGGACGGAAAACATTTATTTCAAGCGTGTCGACGATAGGAACAAAATAACGTATGATTCGTATTATGAGGGAATTGAGGCTGATGTTTTAAACTGTCTGGGGAACGAGGGCTGGTACGTCTACAGGCCGGATATGGAAAATTAACCCGAAATGTGGAGGAGGGTGCCTCAATTGAGACACCCTCCTCGGTTAAAAATCAAAAGGGGGATTATTTACTTCTGATTGGCATCCACGTAGTCCTTGGCGTTTCTGACCTGGAATTCACTGGGCTCTGTGACGCCCGATTCCGGCTTTTTCTGCTCAATATTGGCCCATGCGGCGGTATCGTGCTTTTCTATAGGCATGGCCATATGCTTTTCTTTATATTTATTCTTAGCCACTGTCGGCACCTCCAAAAAAGGCGTTATTCACGCATTTCACTCATATCTTCCGATTCATTCCGATCATCCCTGGAGCTGAACATGCGGTTTCCGAAAATGAGGCTCAGCACGCCAAGCACGAGGAATACATAGAACAGGATCCTGGCGATCCCGAAAGTCAGGTTGGCAATCAGTCCAAAACCGAACAAGGCGGATATGATGGCTAATGCAAAAAAGGCCACCACCCATTTAAACAATGCCATTACCTCCTTTCAACCGTTAAAATCGGCGATAAACGGCGAATTCTGCCAGCATATCGCCTCGTTCTTAGCTTATCCTAATGATTCGGCGAATATTTTGCATCATTCGGGATGAGCTTGAATATCCTTGGGAATATGAAAAAACGATCCTGGGAGAAATTTTCAGGATCGAAATCTTAAGCGCTGAAATCAGGCAAGCCCCAAAAGCCGCGCGCCGTTGGCAACAACAAAACATATGAGAAGTCCGGTCACGGTGGGTACGAGGATGGATACCAGGGTCCATTTCCAGCTTTGAGTTTCCTTCCTGATGGTCAGGCAGGTGGTGCTGCAGGGCCAATGCATCAGGGAAAACAGCATCACGCATAGCGCGGTGAGCCAAGTCCAGCCATTGGCCACCAATAACTCCCGCAACTGAATCAGGCTTTCAAATTCCATCATACTTCCTTCTGCCATGTAGCTCATGATGACGATAGGGATGACGATCTCGTTGGCCGGGAATCCCAGGATGAAGCCCATCAGGATGTAACCATCCATTCCAAAGAGTTTTGCAAAGGGATCCAGGAAGTTGGCCGAGTGTGCCAGAAGGCTCATGCCTCCTGAGTGGATATTTGCCAATGCCCAGATGACCAGGCCGGCCGGAGCGGCCACCATGACGGCCCTTCCCAGCACAAAAAGGGTTCTGTCAAAGATGGAACGGACGATGATTCTTCCTATCTGCGGTTTCCTGTAAGGGGGAAGCTCCAGGGTGAAGGAGGAGGGAAGCCCCTTCAGGATGGTCTTGGAAAGCAGCCTGGAGATCACCAGGGTCATCACGACGCCCAACACGATCACACCGGTCAGCATCAGCGCGGAGATGATGCTCTGGAACGGCCCGGCCAGTATGCCGGCGAAAAACATGGTGATGATTGCGATGAGGGTGGGAAACCTTCCGTTGCAGGGGACGAAATTGTTGGTTATGGTAGCCACAAGCCGTTCCCTGGGAGAGTCGATGATTCGGCAGCCTATAACGCCCGCCGCGTTGCATCCGAACCCCATGCACATAGTAAGGGCCTGTTTGCCGTGAGCGCAGGCTTTCTTGAAAAAATTATCCAGGTTGAAGGCAACCCTGGGAAGGTACCCCAAATCCTCGAGGAGCGTGAACAGTGGGAAGAAGATGGCCATCGGCGGCAGCATCACCGAGACCACCCAGGCCAGGGTCCTGTACATGCCTTTTACCAAGAGGCCATGCAGCCAGGACGGGGCATCGATGGATACAAACATATCCGTCAATCGCTCCTCCACCCAGAACAGGCCGTCTGCCAGAAGCCCCGAGGGATAATTGGCCCCGGCAATGGTTATCCAGAAGATGACGCCTAAAAGCGCTATCATGATGGGAATGCCATAAATCCGGGAGGTAAGTATGCGGTCAATTTTCCGATCCCTCATGTTGTAGTTGGCCTTTTCAAAGGTGACCACCTGCCTGCTGATCTCCTCGGCCTTGCGGACAATGCCCGACACGATCATGTCTTTGTAAAGCTCCGGATGAATTCCGGCGGTCTCAAGGGTTTCTTTCGCTTTCCGGAAACTGTCGGCGATGGCTTCGGAGCGCATCAGGTCACAGCCCAGATAGTTATTGATGGCTTTCAACAGCCTTTCGTCACCTTCCAGAAGTCGCAATGCTACCCACCGGGGGTTCAGCCTGCCTCCGACAACATCCTTTATCGCCGGTTCCAGAAGCCCAACAGCCGACTCAATGATCTCAGGATATTGAATGACTGTCGGAGAACCGTGGATTTTATCAGATGTTAATGTCCAAACCTCGTCCATGAGTTTATCCAATCCTTTTCCGCTTCTGGCGCTTGTTCCTGTCACCGGCACGCCGAGCTTGCACGACAGTTCCTCCAGATCGATGCGAATCTTTTTGCGCCGTGCTTCATCCATGAGATTGACGCAGACCGCCACGTTGGGGGTTACCTCCAGGATCTGCAGGATCAGGTTCAAATTGCGTTCGAGACAGGTGGCATCGGCGACCACAATGACGGCGTCCGGATCCCCGAAGCAGATAAAATCACGGGCCACTTCTTCTTCCACCGAGTTGGCCATCAGGGAATAGGTTCCCGGAATGTCCACAAGGGTGAAGGGGGTACCCTTATGGATATAACTTCCCTGGGCGATTGTAACGGTTTTTCCGGGCCAGTTGCCGGTATGCTGGCGCATGCCGGTCAGGCTGTTGAACACGGTGCTTTTTCCCACATTGGGATTACCCGCCAGCGCAATGATCTTTTGCTCGGGAGACAGGCGTTCAATATGCAGCATATCGGCAAGAACGCAGCTCCCGGTGGATTGCATTGTAAGACCCATTTTGCCTTGCCCTCCTTATGCGTTCATGATATGGACATTCAGACAGGCTCAACAATGATCTTTGAAGCTTCTTCGGATCGGAGCGCGATAACGGCTCCCCGGACAAGATAAGCCACGGGATCGCCGGAAGGGCTCTTTTGAAGCGCTTCAATAACGGTGTCCGATATCAGGCCCAGGTCCAGCAGCCTTCTTCTTGAAATACCGTTGGACTTTAAAGCCTTAACTCTTGCTTTTCTTCCGACAGGCAAAAAGCTGAGCGGCATCATGCGGTCATGTCCGATATGTAAGTCTGATGTCTTCATCATGAAAGTTCCCTCACTTTGTCCGGTTTTAGCCGGGGTTAAATTTTTTTCCTTAGACCAACATATGAGGAACCGGCACGATTGGTTACGGCGTTGCCCGGTCCATAAAACATTTTCCTGTAACAACCTTGGACACAGGAATTTTTCCGGTTTTTGGTTTGCCATGGAAACGGTGATTTGGATATAATCCGTAAAAGAACAACAAGCAAGGCGGTTAATGACATATGGAATTTGCGGATTTGCTCTGCCGGTGGTTTCTGGAGAATAAGCGGGACATGCCCTGGCGTCGCACCAGGGACCCTTATGGCATATGGGTTTCGGAGATCATGCTCCAGCAAACTCAGGTGGATACGGTTATACCTTACTATGAACGGTTTATGGAACGTTTCCCTGATATAGAATCCCTGGCTGGCGCAAGCCTAGAGGAGGTTTTTGCCCTGTGGCAGGGGCTGGGCTATTACAGGCGGGCTGAAAACCTGCACCGTGGCGCCAGGTATATTGTAGAGCAGCACGGCGGACGGTTTCCTGATGATCCGGCCTCATTGAGGCGTGTTCCCGGCATCGGGTCCTATACCGCGGGCGCTATCCTGAGTATCGCCTTTGGCATACCCGCCCCGGCGGTTGACGGCAATGTCATGCGGGTCCTGTCCCGCGTATTCCTGATGGAGCAGGATATCGGCCAGGCAAGATCACGGGCGGACTTTGAGAAAAAGGTGATGCAGTTGATCAAGGGGGATCCGGGGATCTTCAACCAAGCCCTGATGGAACTTGGCGCCCTGGTATGCATGCCCAGAAAACCCGCCTGCCAGGAATGCCCTGTCAGTTGCCTCTGCCAGGCATATGGCAGGAATGTGGTGGAACAATATCCGGTCAAGGCAAAAAAGCCAAAACCTTCGACGGAGAAGTACCGTGTTCTAGTCATCAAAAGGGACGGCAGGTACTGGATGGAAAAGAGGCCGGAAGGGGGCCTTTTATCCGGACTTTGGGGCTTTCCTCTCATCGGGGAGGACCGGTGGAGGGAAATCGAGCCTTTTTTGACGGACAAGCGCTTTCTGAAACGCGTCATCCACGTGTTTACCCATCGCCGATGGGAACTTGAACCGGTACTGATAGAGACAGATGAAAGTTGCGACGCTTTGCCCGTTAACTTCGATGTCCCGGCCGAAACGGGCGGATTCCAGACGCCGGAACAAATGCGGAAGCTGCCCGTACCGACCGCCTTTCGCAAGATCATCCGGCAACTGGATGACTGACGTCAGCATCCCGGTGTCTGGCGGCCCACAGGGTATTGATAGCGGCAAAAAGGCGCATAACTAAAGCGTGGCGAAGTCATTTATTTCGTGCTTGCCCCAATATTTTGCCCTTTATGGAGGATAAAGCCATGGCTGACATTCAGGGATTCTTCAATGAAATAGAGGCGCATCTGATGAGGGACGAAAAGCCCTCGGCGTTTTTGGAAAAATCCAGGGGAAGACCTGAGATGCGGATTTTTCCGTTTATTTACCTCAAACGTCTTGAGGACGTGGAACAGTCTCCTGTCCACCACCCGGAAGGCAATGTCTGGAACCACACCATGCTGGTGGTGGATCAGGCCGCTGCGAGAAGGGAACGGAGCGAGAACCCACGGGTATTCATGTGGGCTGCCCTGCTTCATGACATCGGGAAGGCTGTCACCACCCGGCTAAGGAAGGGAAGAATCACGGCCTATGATCATGACAAGGCGGGCGAGAAGCTGGCGGTTGAGTTCCTGGAGGCCTGCGGCCAGGAGGAAGGTTTCATCCGGGCTGTTTCCGCGCTGGTCCGATGGCACATGCAAGCGCTCTTTGTGCTCAAGCACCTTCCCTACGCGGAAATCGCGAAGATGAAAAGCCAGGTATCTATCCGTGAGATTGGACTTCTGGCCTTGTGCGACCGCCTTGGACGAACGGGTGCGGATGTGGCCGAGGAGGAAGACAACATCAGGCTGTTCATGAAAAAATGCGATGCCGTTTCGGCGGAGGATTAGGCACCCGCATGATCCGCTTTATTCGATTGCCCCATATGGGATAAAACGGCTGAAAACCTTTGATATTCTGCCTCCTGGTAAGCCCGTTGAAAATTTAAAGGTTGTTGGAAAAGAGTGCTTGACAAGATCATGGATGGTGCTATAAAATATAGACAAATTATATCGTTTGAAAAGCGATGATTGGAAGTAGTAGATGAATTGCGAAATTCACAGAGAGCCGTGGCAGGTGAGAGACGGTAATTTCAGATTCATCGAACTCGTCCATGAGCTTCTGCCCGATAATGTAGGGTAAGACGGAGTTCCACCGTTAAAGGGATAGATGGTGTTGGCCATCGAAAAAGGGGGTTCATTGCTTATATGAACCAATAAGAGTGGTACCGCGGGATTTCAGCCTCGTCTCTTACACGGAGACGAGGCTTTTTAATTCAAGTAAACTATTCACCCCGTATACGATGGGGGACTATCTGCGCAGATACAAAGAAAACATCATGGATTAAAACGGAGGTTGTGAAATCATGCGGAAAATAATCGTACTGGATACAACTTTAAGGGACGGCGAGCAGGTCCCCGGCGCAAAACTGAATCTGTATGAGAAACTGCAAATCGCACACCAGCTCAAGAACCTGAATGTGGATATCATTGAGGCCGGATTCCCGGCTTCATCGGCCGGCGATTTCAAGGCGGTGGAGGAGATTGCCAAGCAGATCGGCGACAAGGTCATGATCACCGCCCTGGCCAGAGCGGTAAAAAGCGATATCGACGCGGTATACAACAGCGTGAAGCATGCCGAACAGCCCTTGATTCATATCGTCCTCGGCACATCCGACGTGCATGTGCAGAAGAAGTTCAGAAAGACCAGGGAGCAGATCCTGGAACAGGGCGTGGAGGCAGTGAAGTACGCCAAGTCCTTGTGCCCGAATGTCCAATACTCCACCGAGGATGCTTCCAGATCGGACTTTGATTACCTCTGGCAAACCATTGAGGCTGTTGTGAAGGCCGGAGCCACCATGATCAACATACCCGATACGGTTGGCTATGCGGTTCCCGAAGAATTCGGCGAATTGATCAGAAAGATCAATGAACGGCTTAAGAACCTCAATCCCGATGTGATTCTGAGCGTGCACTGCCATAACGACGTCGGTCTTGCCACGGCCAACACCCTGGCCGCTATCAAGAACGGCGCCGATAAGGTGGAATGCACCATCAACGGTATCGGCGAAAGAGCGGGTAATGCTGCCCTCGAAGAAGTGGTCATGGGGCTCTTCCTGAGAAAGGATTATTACCAGGCCACCACGGGTATCAGGACCACCGAACTCAAGAAAACATCACGCCTCGTCAGCTCGCTGATGGGTCTTGACGTGCAGGTCAACAAGGCGATTGTGGGCGATAACGCGTTTGCGCATTCTTCCGGTATCCACCAGGATGGCCTCCTGAAATCCAGGGATGCTTACGAGGTCATCCATCCCGAGGATGTGGGTGCGGACGACATGGAAATCATCCTTACCGCAAGGTCCGGGCGTCATGCCGTAAAGAACGCCCTGGCCCAGGTTGGCTTCACCAACTATACCGATGAGGAATTTGAACAGATCTTCGCCAAATTCCTTGAGCTGGCCGATGCCAAGAAAGAGGTCTACAACCACGATCTCTTCCACATCGTCCAGAGCACCATCAAGCGGGACAACGCGGATGGCCCCGAACTGCAAGACCTCTACGAGCTTGAGGATATGCAGGTTGTCATCAACAACAACTTCCCGTCTGCAAGCGTGAAGATCAAGAAGGGCGACGAGATACTTACCGCCAGCAGCGTGGGTGATGGTGCCGTCGACGCGCTTTACACGGCTATCCGCGAGGCGACCGGATTTGAGTTGAACCTCATGGAATACAAGCTGAACAGCATTTCCAGGGGCAAGGAGGCGCTGGGAAGGGTCAGCATCAAGGTCAGCCACAACGGCAAGAACTATTCGTCCAAGGCCATTGATACCGATATCCTCAAGGCCAGCGCCCTGGCATTCGTCAACGCCGTCAACATGGCGGTCGTCGACGAAATGGTGGCAAAACGCGAACAGGCGGTTGGCTAAACATTCTTACCGGCATATTCCAACAGGCTGTCCAAGCTTTCCTGGACCCGGTTTTCAAGGAGGGGGGCGAAAAGATCCCCCTTCTTTTTTAGTCTTTCCAGGGCATTGTTGAGCGTGAAATCCTCCGGGCGTATGCCCTTTTTCAGTTCCTCCCACTGGATGGGCATGGATATGGTGGCCCGTTCGGTGGCCCTTGGCGTGTAGACCATGGCGATGGTCTTGCCCTGCCACATTTGCAGGTAATCAAAATAGACCCTTGAGCCCCGCTTTTCGATCATGCGCTCAATGGTGATCTTCCGGGGATATTTCTGGCTGAAATACCTGCCGAAGAAGGTGTTGATCCGGCGTGCTTCCTCGTAGTCGTAGCGGCCTCCGACCGGGATGTAGATCTGAAGGCCGGTAGCCCCGGAGGTTTTTATGAAACTGGTTATGGACAGGGAGTCCAGTGTTTCCTTCACCAGCAGGGCAACCTCCGCCACATCTTCAAAGCGCTGTCCTTCGGAGGGATCCAGGTCAAAGACGATGGCGGTCGGATGGTTTTCCCGCTGCCAGGTATTGAAGGAGGTGTGGAACTCCAGCACCGCCAGGTTTACCAGCCAGGTCAGGGTGGGAAGGGAATCCAGCAGGATGTAGGAAACGTCGTTCCAGGTATGGGTGTTCACCCATTCCGGCGTGTGATCCGGGGCATTCTTCTGGAAAAAGGATTCGCCGCCGGCCCCATGGGGGTAGCGAATGGAGGTGAGGAGCCTGTCACGGGAATGAGGCAGGATGTAGGGAGCCAGTTCCATCATCCTGGCCAGGTAGTCGATCTTCCTGATGCCGGCTTCGGGCCAAAGCGGTTTTTCCGGGTTGCTGAACTTGATCTTTTTACCTTCAACGACGATGATTTCCGCATCGGACATAGCAAAACACTTCCTTTTTGCATGCTGCCTTTTGGGCAGTGGCGTTACGCCTAGCAGTTATGTCATTGCAAGAACCGCGTAAGCGGTGTGTAGCAATCTCTCCGGGGCGGGAGCCAGTAAAGCCCGGTCGCTGTGCTGTACGGCTGCAAAACAGCAGCTGTTTGAATGGGGGGTGGCTGAACTCGCTGCGCTCAAACAGCAGCCGCACTTATCCCATTCTCACAGGCTGTTTTGGCGCCTTATCGCAATGCGGCCTTAACCTTTACAGGCTACCTTCTTGCGCAGGTGTCGATGCGAGCGAAGTGTAGCAATCTCTTCGGCTCCTGAGATTGCCACGCCTCGTTTTACTCGGCTCGCGATGACACCCGTGGATAATACTCCGCAAGCCATACCATCGCGTCATTGCGAGGAGGAATAGCCGACGAAGCAATCTCAATCACTTCCCTGGCTGCCCGCGAAGTATTAGGAGATTGCCGCGCTTCACTGCGTTCCGCTCCCAATGACATTCGGGTACTGCTTAACGGGCTCCCTGAGACTGCCGCATTCCGTTGACGTTTCGTCCGCAATCTTGCGAGCGCAGCGTGGCAATCACTCCGCATACTCCGTCCCGTCGGCCTCATCGGGGCTGCTGCGGCTGAATCCCAGGATTTTGGGATGCCTGAGGACCCCGTCGTGGGTCCATTCCAGGAAACTGACCCAACATGTCAGAAGGGGCTTGAACCAGACGATGTCTCCCATGCCCGATGCCTTTATCGGGAACGGCGGCCTTTCGGACACCAGGAACCCCATGTTCTCACGAAGCAGACGAAAGTGTTCCTGGGTCATCCCCGAGGATGCCTTTCCAATATAGATCCATTCCTTGTCCGGCCTGATGCCTAAGAGGAGGGAACCTGGAGCGCCATCTTTCATGGACAGGCCGCATACTGCGGCAAGGAGTTTTTTGTGCAGCTTTGTCTTATACCAGTCCCTGTGGTTTTTGCCGCCGGTATATGGACTGTCGGCACGCTTTGAAACGATGCCTTCCCATCCTTTCTGCTTCATCAGGGCCAGAAGGGCATCACCGTCTGAGAAATCATCGGTTATGGCCACATTCCGTCCAGGTGCCAGTCTTTCTTCAAGGATGGCCTTCCGCTGCCTTAAGGGATAGGACCTCAAATCCTTCCCGTCCAGGTCCAGGATATCAAACACGATATACCGGACCGGGTTCCGCCTGGCATAGAAGGATGCCCTGGCGGCATTGCCAAGCCTCTCCCGAATGAGCACATGGTAAAAGGACGGCTTCTGGTTCTGATCCAGGACGATGATTTCGCCGTCAAGCCAGGCGCTCCTTGCCCTCAGGAGACCGGGGATCTCGTCCAATTCGGGATAAAAGCCCGTGCGCTCGCGCCTGTTCCGCGTGAAGAGCCGTATCTTTCCGTTCTCCACCCGGCAGAGGATTCTTACGCCATCCCACTTGACCTGGTGGATCCACTGGCAGCCCGTCACCACGTCGGGCCTCAAAATTGGCTCCATGGGTTTAATCCAATCCATAGGCTCACCCGGCTTCGACCGGCTGATTTTTGCCCTTTTTGGCACGCTCCTTGCCCGGCGGTATCTTGCCTTGCTTCCTCATTTCCTGGGTTTGCTGCAGGCTGGCCTGCAGGGCCGCCATGAGATCCACCACATTACGCTGGGGCGCTTCCGGAGCAGTGACGATTTCTTCGCCTTCGGCCTTTTTCGTGATAAGCTCCAGAAGCTTCTCACGATACTCGTCCCTGTATTTTTCCGGGTTGAATTCGGAAGTCAGGTTTTCAATCAACTGCTCGGCCATGGCAAGCTCCCGTTCCTCGATTTTGACGTCCTGCGGGATGCCGGGGATAAGGCTCACGGGCCGCACCTCATCGGGGTAGAATATGGTTTCCAAGATGAGAATATTGTTGAGCACGCGAATCACGGCCAGGGACTGTTTGTTTCGGATGGTGATCTTGGCCACGGCAATCTTCCCTGTTTTTTGCATGGCCTGGCACAGGAGGCTATAGGCTTTATGACCGCTGTTTTCCTGCGGGGCGAGATAGTAGGATTTATCGAAATAGATCGGATCGATTTCCCGCAAATCCACAAAGTCCAGGATTTCGGCAGTTTTTGCGGTAGCCGGTTTGATGGCATCCAGATCCTCGTCGTCGATGAGCACGAATCTTCCCGGCTCATATTCGAAGCCCCGGACCATGTCGTCGGGGCCTATTTCTTCCTTGCAGGTGGGGCATACTTTTTCCTGCCTGATGGGGGTTCTGCATTTCTTGTGCAATATTCTGAAGCGGATATCCTTCTCCTCGGTAGCCGCAAACATCTTAACCGGTATGTTGACCAGGCCGAAGCTGATCGTTCCTTTCCACATGGTATGCATGGCCTCTCCTCCTTTTTCCTTATCTTTCGTTGATTCACCATGCCTTATGCGACATGGTTTTGTTATGGCGAAATTTATGTAACCGGGGCTACAGACATGGACGTGATTGCGTGCTATAATGATTACAAAAGAGAAATAATTGTTGCATATGAATAATCTGCTGAGCTCTTTGGCTCCATCACATAGAAACAGGATTTTTAAACGGCAACGGCCGGATGCTGTTGTCCGCTGCTGATGAGGGAGGAATGTTTGATGGTAGAAACAAAAATGATTAAGGTTGAAGGCATGTCCTGCAGCCATTGTGAAAATGCTGTCAGAAAAGCGGTAGGAAGCCTGCCCGGAGTTGAGAACGTTGCGGTCGACCTGAAGGGTAAATCGGTAACGGTGGCTTTTGACAATGAAAAAGTATCCCTTTCACAGATCAGGGAAGCGATTGAAGATCAGGGTTACGATGTGGTCTGATGCGCATCAGAACACTATTCCGGTCTCATGAATAGCATGTACCAGGACAAGTTATCCGAGGGGTGCTGTTGTGTGTGATGAGATAAGCAGAAAACAGCGTGAGCTTTTCTGTCGGCGAGAGTGCTTTTGCCGCTGCATGAAGTGCCGCGATTCCTGCTGCAGACACAGAAGGTGCCACAGGCACCGGAATGAATGGTTGGCCCTTGCATTGCTGTTCCTGGTCCTGTAAACGGATGCGAATGCCCGAGGCTTGCCATGCATGAATGAGACCGGCTCCAAAGCCGGTCTTTTTTTCAAAAAACGGCACCCGTTTGATGCTTGAGCGACACCGGAGATTATTCATAAAAACCAGGGAAAAAGTGAACAATACAGGAGGTGATACTGCATGAGCGAAATAATCAATAACCGTGAATACAGGCAGAAAGTGCTAAAGGAAATCATCAGGGAACTACACAACGGGAAGACCGTTGAAGAAGTGAAACCCAGATTTGAAGAACTGATCAAGGGTGTTTCCTCCAGCGAAATAGCCGAAATGGAGCAGGCACTCATCATGGAAGGTATGCCCGTCACAGAGGTCCAAAGGCTTTGCGATGTCCATGCATCGGTTTTTAAGGGATCCATTGAGGACATCCACAAGGAACCTGAAGCTGCCAAAGCGGCCGGGCATCCGGTCCGGATCTTCAAGCAGGAAAACAGGGAAATTGAAAAGCTCATCGAAGGGAAACTTGAACCGCTTCTTGAAAAACTCAGAACCACCGATGACCGGGAGGCTGCCGCTAAACTTCTGGAAGGCTTTAAACAGTTGCTGGAAGTGGGCAAACACTATGCCAGGAAGGAGAACCTGCTCTTCCCCTACCTGGAGAAGTATGGGATAACCGCACCCCCAAAAGTCATGTGGGGGGTCGATGATGAAATACGTGCGGCGATTAAGGAAACCATAAGGTTGCTCGAAAACTATGACGGTGGCAGGGATGCCCTGCTTGAGATGGCCGATGAGGCCATCGGCAAGGTCAGGGAGATGATCTTCAAGGAAGAGAATATCCTATTTCCCATGGCCATGGATACCCTTTCAGAAGATGAATGGAAGAAGATCCTGGAGGATAGCGATGAAATCGGCTATTGCCTGATTCAGCCCGACACCCCCCGGAACCCTGAGCGGGTCGATCCGGTACAACAGGCCAAAGCGGAGGAGAAACCGATGGAGAATATCGTCGGTTTTGATGCGGGTGCCATGACCTATGAAGAAATCAATGCCCTGCTGAACACTCTTCCCTTTGATATCACCTTTGTCGGCAGGGACGATACGGTGCGGTACTTCACCCAGGGAAAGGACCGTATCTTTGCCAGGCCGAAAAGCATCATTGGAAGGAAAGTCCAGAATTGCCATCCGCCCGCCAGCGTTCATATCGTCGAGAAAATCATGGCGGATCTGAAAAGTGGCAAGAAGGATCATGAGGACTTCTGGATCAGGATGGGCGATAAGGTGACGGCTTATATCCGGTATTACGCCGTAAGAAATGACAAAGGCGAGTACCTGGGTGTCGCGGAGGTTACGCAGAACATCAAACCTATCCAGGAACTTGAGGGTGAAAAAAGGCTCCTCTCCGAATAAGAGCAGGGTGATGCCGTTTACAGCAAGTTGTGGGATAACATGACATTTGCAAGATCCCTGGGATTAATGTATGATACTATTAAAAAAGGAGGAACGAGCAATGAAAGCAACTAAGGATATGACAATCGGCGAGGTTATCAGGCAGAATCCCGAGGCTGCGCGAATCCTGATCGGCATGGGACTGGGTTGCGTCAGCTGTCCGGCTTCGCAGGCCGAGACGCTTGAGGAAGCCGCTGAGGTTCATGGCATCGATATTGATGAAATGCTGGCCCGGCTTAATAAAGAAGATTAATTATTAATGCGTGCGGCTTTCAATAAACCATTGCCAATAACTGATCAGGCCGGCGGACGCGCTTCTCGTGAGGCGGCTGCCCGGCCTGATTTTTTACTTCCGCCGTTGTGTACCAAAAGTATATTTAGGGTTGAATGTGCAACAATACTGTTGTACAATTTACTAGATGCAAATGCGAATCAATCCCATTAAGGAGGAATAACGCTTGAAGCCTATAAAGGCTATGGTAAGCCTTCTTCTTTGCGCCATGCTGCTTTCCGCATGCGGCGCCAATGGTTCCGGGATCACATCCGAACCGGGTGGCACCGCCGATAGCGGCGCTTTGTCTGGTGAGGCGGGAAACGCTTTTCATATCGTGACATCGTTCTATCCCATCTATGTGTTGACCATCAACGTGGCCGGAGGTATACCTGGCGTTCGCGTCACCAATATGACGGAACCCCAGTCAGGATGTCTCCATGATTATGAACTCAGCCCGGCCGACATGAAGACGCTGGAGGATGCCGACCTGTTCGTGATAAACGGTGCCGGCATGGAAACCTTTGTGGATCAGATTAAAGATGTTTATCCCGATCTGCCGGTAGTGGAGGCGGCAAAGGATATTCCCCTCATCGTGGATGAACACACCGGGGAAGCCAATCCTCATGTCTGGGTGAGTATTTCCAACGCCATACAGCAGGTTGGGAATATCGAAAAAGCCCTGGTGGAAGCAGATCCGGCCCATGCGGAAGCATACAGGCACAACGCCGAAGAATACCGGGGCAAGCTTGAAGAGCAGAAGGAAAGGATGCATGAGGCGCTGAAAGATATCCAATCAAGGGATATCGTGACCTTCCATGAGGCTTTTCCCTATTTTGCGCAGGAATTCGGCCTGAATATCGTTGCGGTCATCGAGCGGGAACCGGGCACCGAACCCAGTCCCGCGGAGCTTAAGGAGACCATTGAGATCATCAACGCGCTGGGCGTTAAAGCCATATTTGCCGAGCCCCAATACTCGGCGGAAGCGGCTGAGACCATAGCGTCCGAAACGGGTGCCAAGGTGTACCTTTTGGATCCGCTGGTTACCGGTCCGAAGGACGCCGATCCGGACCGCTATGTGGAAACCATGGAAAAAAATCTGCAAACCTTAATCGAGGCGTTGAAATGAACCATCATGGCATTAACACGACAAAAGATTGCGAAGGCCCAAACTGCGGCCTGTGCTGCACACGGATTGAAAACCTGGGGGTAAAGATTGGCGGCGACACCATTCTGAGGAATATCAACCTCCATGTCCACTGCGGTGAGCTTACAGCCATCATCGGTCCCAATGGAGCGGGGAAGAGCACGTTGCTGAAGGCTATCCTGGGAGAAGTCAGGCATACCGGCACCCTTAAATTCATGAGCAGCAGCGGTGTCAGGAAGGAGCGGCCGGTCATCGGTTATGTGCCGCAGCATTTGAACCTGGATGCCACCAGCCCGACCAGTGTGCTGGATCTCTATACCGTCTGCTGCAGCAGGAGCCCGGCCTGGCTCCGGATTCCGGACAGGGTCAGGCAGAGAGCGAAAGAATGCCTTTCCAGGGCCCAGGCGGAACATCTGCTGGACAAAAGGCTGGGCGCTCTTTCCGGGGGCGAGCTCCAGAGGGTCCTGGTGGCGCTTGCGCTGGAGCCTGTTCCGGAGCTGCTCCTTCTGGACGAGCCGGTATCCGGCATCGATCAGAACGGACTGGAAATGTTCTACAACCTGCTTTCGGATATCCGAAGGGACTATGACCTCTCCATCATCATGGTTTCCCATGATCTGGACCTGGTGGCGCGGCACGCGGACAGGCTCGTGCTGCTGAATCGTACGGTGCTGGCCAGCGGTACGCCTCAGGAGGTTATGGCGAGCGAGAGTTTCAGAAAGATTTTTACAGGGATGTCGTGATAGCTATGGAACTTTGGTACAACCTGGTTGATCTGCTGCCCTTTGAATGGGCTGAACCCGGTAAGATGCTCTTTATGAAGAACGCCTTGTTGGCTATCATCCTTTTGGCTCCCATCTTTGGAACCCTGGGAACCATGATCGTCAACAATCAGATGGCCTTCTTTTCCGATGCGCTGGGCCACGGTGCCTTTACCGGGATCGTCATAGGCGGGCTGGCCGGCTTTTTACAGCCCATGTGGTCCGCTGTGGCGTTTTCCCTCGTTTTTTCGGTGGGCATATCGGTGGTCCATCACAAGACCAGGATGTCCAGCGATACCATCATCGGTGTTTTCTCGTCCTTTGCGGTGGCGGCAGGCATTTTCCTGGCCACTTTAGGCGGAAAAAGCTTCGCCAAGCTCAATTCTTATCTGGTGGGCAGCATCCTGAGCATCACGCCGCAGGAGATCGTGATCATCGCCGTTATCCTGGTGGTCGTTCTGATCTACTGGTATTTTTTCTTCAACAGGCTGCTCTTTGCCAGCATCAACCCGGTCCTCGCCAGGAGCAGGGGAGTGCGCACCTTCTGGCTGGAAACCCTGTTCAGCATGGCCATAGCCGTTATGGTTACCGTGTCCATGTCCTGGATCGGTCTGCTGGTCATCAATTCCTTCCTGGTGCTTCCCGCGGCAGCCGCCCGCAATATCGCGCGCAATCAGCGGCAGTATCACCTGATAGCCGTTGCCATATCCCTGTTTTCAGGTGTTTCGGGCCTGATAGCCTCCTATTATACCGAAACGGCTTCCGGTGCGACCATTGTAATCATCACAGCCGTTATCTTCCTTCTGACGCTTTTTGCGAGGCGCCGTCGTGCATGATTCGGCGGGACTCTGTTTGAAATGAGGGTGAAGGGCTTTGGAAGACAAAGACAGATACGGAAAGCTGCTTAAAAAAGAAAACCTGCGCAACACAAGCCACCGTCAGTCCATACTGGAAACCCTGGAGAGCTTCGGCGAGCCTGTGTCGGCAGAAACACTTTACCTGGCGCTGAAGGACAAAGGCATCTCCATCAGCCTGTCCACGGTTTACCGTGCGCTGGATGTGCTGGTGGAAAAGAATATCATCGCCAAGACCGACTTTACCGATAATAACAAAAGCATGTATGAGATCAGGCAGGAAGGGCATAAGCATCATCTTGTCTGCGTCAAATGCAAAAAAATCATCCCTGTGACGGGCTGTCCCTTCCACGATTATGCCAGCAGGCTGGAAAAACAGTTTGATTTCAGCATAACCGGCCACAGGCTGGAGATGTTCGGCTACTGCCGGGAGTGCGGCAAGGCCGGCGGCGGCCGTACCGGGCAGGCATGAGTACCTTTCGTACGCATGTAATATGCGTCAACGCGGAAATATTAAGGGGGTTGGACCTTGCTGAGGAATTATCTTGACATCATCTGCCGGTCGGTCCTGTTCAGCGGCATGGAACCGGAAGCCGTAGAAAACATGCTCCATTGCCTTAATCCCCATGTCAGGCAATTTAAAAAGAACGACCTGATCACCCTTGCGGGAGAGCCTTTTACGGGCATTGGCCTTTTGCTGAAAGGGGAGGCGTCCGTGAACAAAGAGTCCTCTTCCGGCAACAGGATCGTCCTTCATATGCTCAAACCGGGGGATATGTTCGGCGAAATCATCGCTTTTTCCGACCAGTCGGTCTGGCCGGCAACGGTCCAGGCCATGGAGGATGCCGTGACGCTCTTCATTCCCAGGGAAAAAATCATCGGCGAATGCCAGCGGTTGTGCCCCTGGCACCGGGCTATCATCCGGAACATGCTGCGGATCGTGTCCAACCGTGCGCTGATGCTGAATAAAAGGCTTGAGATACTGACCATCAAAAGCATGCGGGGAAAGCTCTGTGCCTTCTTTCTCGATCAGTACCGGAGGGAAGGGCATGCCACCTTTACGCTCAGCATGAACCGCAACCAACTGGCCGATTTTCTGAATGTCTCCAGACCCTCCATGTCGCGGGAACTGGCCAGAATGAAGGAGGAGGGGCTCATCGATTATCATCTTTCATCCATTCGGCTTTTGGATATCCCGGCTTTGGAGCGTGCGCTCGATGAAGGCGGCTGATGGTGTGTTTCAGCTTTTTTGCTGTTTGCTTTCATCCTGCCCAGCGGACTGCCTGTTTTTCCGCCGGCCCAGGATTAACAGCAGGATGGGCATGACAAAAGCGGGAATCCAGGACCAGCTTCTGAACACCTCCACCTCATAGGTCACCACTACGGCAAAGTCCGAGGGCAGGAAATTGAGACTCAAGACGATGATGGCCAATGGCAGGATGAGGGGCTTGTAGTAATCCAGCCGGAAGGCTTTCTGGAAAGTGAACAGGATCAGGTAAAAATTCACTGTGATGTAGAGCAGTGAAGAAGCAGCCCAGATGAACAGGAACACCGATTCCACCCTCTGAAAGAACCTTCCGAGCTTGATCAGCCGTGCCACATTGAAGATGGGGATGGTGATCTCCAGAGAGCTGGGATACGGAAAGACAGTGGAGAATACCAGCACCGATACCACAAGGAACAACGCTGAAATCACCAGGCTCCAGTAGCCCGTGCTTTTCATGACATCGTATTTTTTCAGAAACGGTGCCAGCAGGAACAGCACCAATATTTCGGAGTAATCCGATACCTTCTGGGCGCCTTCTATGAAAATTGCGCTGAGACCGTTTCCAAAGATGGGCAGAAGGTTTCCCGCATCGATGTAATTGACGGCGCCCAGCATGATCATCAGGAACCCCACAGCAATGATGGGCACAACAAAGGCGTGGAGCCTGGACAGGGCTTCGATCCCGAAGAAGGCTCCCACAACCAGACACACCACAAAGAACAGTTCCACATAGCTTAAAGGCGATGTGGTGAGGGATATGAGCTTCATGTTTTCGCTGAACATGCGCATATAGGCGACAGTACCCCAGCCCAGGCAAAAGAGAATCACAAACCCGACCACAATGCGTCCGATATTTCCTGCGGCAAGCTCTGCAATGTCCAGCAAATCCTTACCCTCGAAGGGCCTGTAAAGCTTCTGGATGACGGTAAAGCCCAGGATGGCAAGGATGGCAATATACACAGCCAATATCCATCCGGCTGTGCCGCCTTCTTCAACAGCCATACGCGGGAAATTCAGGAATATCTTGGTGCAAATCAGGTTGACGATGATGGCCGATGCTTCCCAGTGGCCGAATATCGTTTTCTTCTTCATAGCTCATGCCTCTCTGAACAGCAGGATATAGACGGGAAGAACCACGACGATGAGGGCGACCATGAAGATCATGAAGGCGCCGAAACGGTTCTTCCTCTTCCAGGTCCAGACCCCGAAGCTGGCCGTATAGATGGCAATACATAGTAAAAAGCCAATCAAAACGATATATCCGATTGACATCATTGCCTATCACTCCTGTTTTCCTTAGTTTCAGGCGATCCGCTTCTCAGGATCAATCCAGGCCTTCTGACCTTGAAGTTTACAGTCAGGTTAAAGGTGGCGTCCTTGTATTTGGCATGCCAGTTATAGGCTTCCCATTCCGCCCATGTCATGAAAAGCGCCCTCGCATATGCCCCGAATCCGCAGATGTCGGACTGGAACTCATTGACGGTCTTATCCAGGAATTTCTGGACATGGTCTTTGATATAGGTTTCCGCAGCGGATTCCAGAACCAGGGTGTTTTCGCCGGTTTCATAATCGATATCGCTCTGGACGGCCACCAGATCGCCTTCCAGGTTGAGCATGATATCGATCCTGGGCTTCCCGTCCACAATATCCACTCGATGCCTGGGTTTTCTGCTCTGCTTGACATCCATTAACACATACTCTCCTTCAGCCAGAGGGTCGGGGAAGGTCCAGTAGGCGTGAACGTAATCCCCTGTACACAACAGGTACATGGTCGTATTGGTGCCGTCCAGTTCGCCAACCATTTTGTCGCCGGCAAACGCGGCAAGTCCGACGTTCTCCGCCCGTGCGCCGCCAAGGGCGGGAATATCGCCGGCGAAGAAATCCCCTTCAAACGGCATCGAACGTTGATGGTCCATGTAGGTTGAATTCTTGATGTCAAACTCCTCGGCGGACTGGAACTTGCCGGCGTCTCCCAGTATGGCCACCGGGTTTCTGCACGGGCTTTTGGAAGCAAGGTAAAAATCATGGAATTCCACCTTTGGAATCAACCCGGTATATTTATAGCTCTGGAAAACCAATTCGTAATACTTGGCCGTGTTGATCACCAGCTTGGGATCAACGCTTTGCAGGTATTCCTCCGCAGTATTTCTTGCCACGACGATGGGCATGTTGGGCCTGAACTCTTTACCCCGCAGCATGGCGTTGAGATAGGGCTTCAGTCCCTCACGTGCCAATTCGCTTGAAAAGACGACCACCTTGAGATGGGTGAGGCTGATTTGTTTGCTGGCGAAGGTGTTGATCATGTTAAGGCCTGAAAAAATGGCGGGCGCTTCAACGCTGAATTGTTCGTAAGGCAAATTGCCGCCACTGCTTCCACTATCGTTGCCCGATTCGGGCTTGGCAATCTGCAGGGTCAACCTCAGAACGTTGGTTTTTCCTTTGTCCAGACCCAAGGCGATGACGAATCCCAGGTCATCCACCTCTCTGGCGTCATAACAGGATGTCAGTAGAGGACATAAGGCAGCCAGCAGGATGATTGCGATAAGGCGTTTCCCTTTATTCATTTTTATCATCATTGTCCTCACCGCCGGTTAAATTGCTGTTTTCATTGGTGAAAGCCCACTTCCGGCTGATCCTGGGCTGCATTTTATTCTTCTTTGCATTGATGTAGTCCGGACGTTTCTCCTGCTTCCACGCCGGGCTCTTAAAGATAGCATCGGTGAAACCGCCTGCCGTTCTGGGTGCAACCGGTGCAAAATAGGGGACACCAAAGGATTTGGCGCTTACCATCCAAAGCCCAATGAGGATCAGTCCGACGGTTATCCCCAAAAAGCCCGAAAGTGCGGCGAGTATGATAAAGCCGAAGCGGAGGATTCTGAAAGCGAACCCCGCCGAAAAATTGGGAATGGCGAAAGAACCCAGCCCGGTGAGAGCTACGACAATGATGAGAATCGGGCTTACGATGTTTGCTTCAACGGCCGCCTGTCCAAGAATCAGGGCGCCGATGATGCCCAGGGTGGGGCCGATGGGCCCGGGAATCCGGATACCCGCTTCCCGGATCAGCTCAAAGGAGATCTCCATCAGGAACACCTCAACCACGGATGGAAAGGGCACCTTTTCCCGAGCCGACAAGATGGCCAGCAAAAGATCGGTGGGTATCATCTCATGGTGATAATTGGTGATGGCCAGATAGATTCCCGGCAGCAGCAGCGACATCAGGATGGCCAGTATCCGGATGAAGCGCAGCAGGTTGGAATAGGGAAAACGCAAAAACTGGTCCTCGGCAGAATACATGATATCATTGCTGGTGATGGGCACCACCAGGGCAAAGGGGCTGCCATGCATGATGATGGCCACCCTCCCTTCGATCAGCATGGTACAGACCCTGTCCGGCCTTTCGGTGGCAAGCATCTGGGGAGCGGGCAGGGAGGGATCATCCTCGATGAACTGCTCCAGTTCGCCCGTATCCATGATGTAATCCACATCGATATTTTTGAGGCGCCGCCTGACCTCGTTTACCAGGGACTCGTTGGCGATATCCTTGATGTACATAATGGAACAGGGGGTCTTGCTCCTGTTTCCTATGATGATGTTTTCCGCGATCAGGTTCTGATCCATGAGCCGCTTCCGAATCAGACCCGTATTGTCACGCAGGTTTTCGGTGAACCCTTCCTGCGGTCCCCTGATAACGAGCTCATTATTGGGCCTTTCCACGCTTCTGCCGGGAAAATTCTTCACATCGGCGGCAAAGGCCGTATCCAGCCCATCGATATAAAGGCCGCAGCCTCCGAAATAGACCTCATCGATAATCTCCTGGTGGGTGCGCACCTCCTTGAGCTGGTTATGGGGCAGAATATGGCTCCGGATGTATTTCAGGATATCATTGCCGTCGTCCTTGATGTCCAGGTTGGACAAGAGCATCAAAGGCTGCAGGATATCGTCGTCGATGACCTTTGTGCTGACCAGTCCGTCAAAGAAGACCAGAAAAGCCGGTATGATCGAGTCCTTGACGGTTATGCCGAACTTGCGGATGATCAGGTCACCGTTGAGGGACGCTGAAAAGCGGTCTTCGATGGTTTTCAGGTTTTCCGACAACTGCCTGCTGATGTCAGATTTCGGGTCCTCTTTGTGGTTTTCCCCTCTGCCGGCCAGCTTGATCTTCTCGACTTTTTTCAACAGCAGATTCTCATTCCGCTTTCTCCTTGGAGGCTCCCTGTTTTCACCGGAATCGGCGGAGTCGCTGTTTGCGGTTTTACTGTTCTCTTTCAAAATAAAAGGCTTTTTCACCTGAGGCTCATGGAAGAGTAGCAGGTCTTTTATCCATGATTTGATATCCAAACAAAACTCACCTTCCAGGGACTGATGGTTTAGCTGAACGAGACTGCATGTACTAGGGTTAGTATGGCAACTTGTGGCTGGGATATGCATGAAGCGGAAAAAATGCGAACAGCCTGCAAGATCTTGAAGCCCGGGCTGGTTGTCGCCGTACCGGCCTTCAAACTTCCTGACAGCCGTAACGATAAGGAAAGATCGGATATGAACGAGCCCAGGCACAAAACCGCGACGGCCTAATATTATGGTATTGCTGAAACTTGTTCCCGGGTGATGGGCATGTACGCCTTCAACAGGTTGCCTCCGAATCAATTCGCGCTCCTGGCGGCATTCCTCGGGGTGCTTCTCAATTTTGCGCTGACCACGGAAGAAAAGGCGGCCCTGGGCAACTTCATCATCTCCATCGGGCAAACCATGTTGACCGCCCAGGCCCAGGAACAGAATCAGGCATCCATCAGGGAAAGGGCATGGAATAGCCATGAAGCGCTTAATCCGGCCAGGCGAAATGAAAGTTCCTCCGGCAAATCTGATAAGTCATAAACCTTAACTTCCGCATATTGTGTAATAGTGTTCTTTGACCGAATGCAGGCATTAACAAGAACAGGAGCGTGACTTCCATATGAGGATCCATGTTGTCAGGCCGGGGGAGAGCGTCTATTCGATTGCCAGGCTGTATGATGTACCCAGCGAAAGGATTATCAGCGATAACGAGCTGGAAAACCCGGAGCAACTGGTGCCGGGACAGACACTGGTCATCCTTGAAGGTACCAGGAAGTATTCGGTCAGGCCGGGCGATTCCCTCTTCACTATTGCCAGACGTTATGATGTCAGTGTGGCCGACTTGCTTGAAGCCAATCCCGGCATCACCAATCCCGCCGTTTTACAGGTAGGGCAGGAACTGAACATACCGCCGAGGGAAATCAATTTTGGCGAGATCCTGGTCAATGGCTATGCTTTTCCGGAAATCGACCGTGAAGTACTGAGGAAAACCTTGCCATCCCTTTCGTTCCTTAGCATTTTCAGCTATCAGGTCCGACCCGATGGAAGCCTGAGCATCATCGATGACGAACCGCTCATCCAGGCGGCACGTGCGGCCAGAGTGGCTCCCTTCATGGTGATCACAAATATCGAGGAGGGGGGGAGCTTTTCCAGCGATCTGGCCAATCGGATCCTGACCAACGAGCAGATCCAGGATACCCTGATCGACAATGTGCTGCGTATCATGAGGGAAAAAAACTATTACGGTTTGGATATTGATTTTGAATACCTTTATCCACGGGACAGGGAGAACTATAACAATTTTCTGAGAAAGGTTTCCGCGAGGATCCGCCCGATGGGCTACTCGCTCACCACGGCGCTGGCCCCGAAAATTTCGGGGGAACAGATGGGACTGCTATATGAAGCCCATGATTATCCGGTCCATGGCGCACTGGTCGACCATGTGATCCTCATGACCTATGAATGGGGATATACATACAGCCCGCCGCGGGCAGTGGCGCCCTTGAACGAGGTGAGGCGGGTTTTGAATTATGCGGTTTCAGTCATACCCAGGAGGAAGATCCTCATGGGCATCCCGAATTACGGATATAACTGGACGCTCCCCTTCAGGGAGGGCTCCGCGGCAACCACCATATCCAATACGGGAGCCGTCGAGCTGGCAGGAAGGGTGGGCGCTTTCATCCAGTTTGATCCGTTGGCCCAGGCGCCTTATTTCCGGTATTATGACGAATCGGCAAGGCAGCATGAAGTCTGGTTCTCGGATGCCAGAAGCATCTATGCCTCGCTGGCCCTGGTCAATGAATACCGGTTGGGTGGCATCAGCCTGTGGACCATCGGAAGGTATTCGCCCCAGTATTATCTGGTCCTGAACGCAGTTTATAATGTCCGGAAGGTGCTTTGAAACGGGGATGGACAATCCGGAAGCTCCCAATGGCCATAAGCCAGACATTGAGCTTATGGCTTTTGTATATTTTTCACGCAGATGGAAATGCTATCTCAGGATAATGCTGTTTGAGACAAGGAATGATCGCGTCTTGAAGGCACTGGTTTATGAAGGCATCAGGGATGTCCAGGTAAAAAATGTGGGCGATCCTGAGATACAGCATGAAGATGATATCATCGTCAGGGTGACGTCCACCTCCATCTGTGGTTCAGATCTTCACCTGATCCACGGTCTGATCCCAAACATGCCAAGGGGATTTATTCTTGGTCATGAAGCCATGGGCATTGTGGAGGAAGCCGGAAAGGGAGTCACCAGGCTGAAAAAGGGGGATCGGGTCATCATTCCCTTTCCCGTTTCATGCGGGCACTGCTGGTATTGCAACCACGGGCTCTGGTCCCAATGCGACAATTCCAATCCCCATGGCGAATTCGGTGCCTATTTCGGTTATGGCAACACATTCGGAGGTTATGAAGGAGGCCAGGCCGAATATGTACGGGTCCCCTATGCCAATGTGGGTCCTGTTGTGGTCCCGGAGGAGCTGTCGGATGAGCAGGTGCTCTTTTTGACAGACATCCTGCCCACCTCCTACTGGGGTGTGGAAATGGGCGGCGTGGGAAAGGACGATACCGTGGTGATCCTGGGCTGCGGGCCGGTTGGCCTTCTGTCGGTGAAATGGGCTGCCTTCATGGGGGCAAAGCGCATCATTGCCGTGGATGCGCTGAACTACCGCCTGGAACACGCCAGAAAACACTATGGTGTGGAGACGGTGAATATTGAAGACCATGACGATACCGGCCAGTATATCAGAGAGATCACCGGCGGAGGGGCCGATGTGGTGGTGGACTGCGTCGGTATGGACGGGCGGATGAGCCTCATGGAAAAGATCGAAACGGCGCTGAAACTTCAGGGGGGAGCCAAATCCGCCATAGAGATTGCCTCCCGTGCGGTTCGAAAGGGGGGCACCGTCTCGCTGGTTGGCGTATACGGCGCTCGCTACAATATGTTTCCACTGGGAGATTTCTTTGCGCGCAACATCACGCTGAAGATGGGGCAATGCCCGGTCCACAAGTACGTCAGGCCCATATTGTCCCTGATAAAGGATGGCATCATCGATGCCACCGACATCATTACCCACAGGCTGCCCCTGGACAAGGGGGATCTGGCTTATGAAATGTTTGATGAAAAGAAGGACCATTGCATTAAGGTCGTACTAAAGCCCTGACAGAGTCTGACGCGGTTTGATCCGGCAGCCTGCCTCTTTGCCGGGGCAGGGCTTAACACATGAACGGGTTTTGGAGGTACAAATGGTCAACGAGCTGTTGCAGTTTCTTTCAAAACTCAAATCCAAATCGAGGGAGGTCCTTCCCGATATTCTCCTTTTCGATCTCACCATCGTTAACGCCTGCGCGGTGGGAACCGATGAAGAATGGGTCATGGTGGATGCCGGCCTGTCCAATTCGGAAACGTTCATCCTTGAGACAACCCTGAAACGTTTCGGCAGGCGTCCGACAGCCATCGTTCTGACCCACGGACATTTTGACCATGTGGGATCCCTGGAAAGGCTTGCGGAATACTGGGATGTCCCCATCTACGCCCATCCCCTGGAAATGCCCTACCTGTCAGGCAAGAAGGACTATCCGTCGGCGGATGCCTCCTCGGATGAAGGGCTGGTTGCCAAAATGTCGCCTGGTTCCCGCACACGGCAATTAACCTGGGTTTCCGCCTGGCACCCCTGCCGGAGGACGGCAGCGTGCCCGGAATGAAGGGATGGAGATGGATCCATACCCCCGGCCATACCGAGGGCCATATTTCCCTGTTCAGGGAGAGCGACAGGACCCTGATCGCGGGTGACGCTTTCACTACCATCAAGCAGGAGTCCCTGCTGTCGGTTCTGGCGCGCAGGGAGAAGATCAAGGGTCCGCCGGTCTACATGACATTGGACTGGGAAAAGGCCAGAAACTCTGTCGCTCAACTGAGAGGACTCAATCCGGCACTGGTCATACCCAGCCACGGCAAGCCCATGAGCGGCCGGGAACTGGAAGACCATCTGACATACTTGGCCGAGCATTTTGAGGAAGTGGCCGTACCGCGCAGGGAGACGGGGGAAGACAGGCCGGAGATGTGAGGCGGGAAGTCCCCGCCATCGCGGGGAGGATTTCCTTCATACTGTTATTCAATCGTGCAGAGCAATGGCCGGGTTTTACGGGCTTTGCGGAGATTACCGCGCTGCGCTGACGCTCCGCTCGCAATAACATACCGGCATACCCCCTCTGGCCATATCCCTCATGTCATTGCGAGGAACGAAGTGACGAGGCAATCTCAGCCGCTGTTTGCAGCCATGCAGCACAGCGGCCGGGCTTTACAGGCGCACGAACAGAACAGGGCTTTCGGAGCCCCTAACGATCGCTTATGAAAATTTATCGGGGAGAAGGATATGAGAATCGGAATACCCAGGGGTTTGCTGTATGATCAATACCACCCCTTTTTCACACGCTTTTTTACTGAGCTTGGAGCGGAACTGGCCGTATCGCCCCCCACCAACAAGGCCATCCTGGATGCGGGGGTCCAATGCTGTGTGGATGAGGCCTGCCTGCCGGTGAAGGTCTTCCACGGGCATGTGTGCTATCTGAAGGATAAGTGCGATCTGCTGTTCATTCCCAGAATCATGCGGCTGTTCAGGGGCGAGTATATATGCCCGAAATTCTGCGGCTTGCCCGAGATGGTGATCAACAGCATACCTGGGCTTCCCGAAACCATCACGGAACCTTTTTATGCCGATTCCATGAAAAAACTGCGCAGGTGGGCCCTGAGGACGGGCTTTCGGATCACCCGTGACCGGCGACGGATTATGGTGGCCCTGGAAGCGGCCATGAACGAACAATCCGGCCATAAAACCGGATACGACGAACAGGGGTATCCCATACGGGTGGCCCTGGCCGGACACCCTTACAATCTTTATGATGCGTTCATCAATATGGATGTTAAGATAAAGCTCAACAGGCTGGGCATCGGAGTGATTACCGAGGAAAGCATGGATGAGGAAGAAATGGCACCGGAGGTTGAATCTCTGTTTAAAAAACCATTCTGGACCTTCGCCAGAAAAACTTACGGTTTCATCGCCGCCTCGGTTGCCCAAAGACGTGTACAGGGTGTTGTTTACATCTCGTCCTTTGCCTGCGGGATTGATTCGGTAATCCTGGAACTCGTCAGGGACAGGATTGGGGACTTTCCTATGTTGGTGCTGAAAATCGACGAACATACCGGAGAGGCGGGAGTGGATACCCGGATTGAAGCCTTCGCAGATATGTTGGAAAGGAGCGGTAAGGTTGAAGATCACCTTTCCCCACATGGGCAACGTCTATCTTGCTGCGAAAGCCCTGTTTGAAGGATTGGGAGTGGATTATGTCATACCTCCCCTGAACAGCAGGGCCGCCCTGGAGATCGGCTCCTTCCATTCTCCCGAAGAGATCTGCCTTCCTTTCAAGATCATGGTAGGAAATTATATCCAGGCTATTGAACAGGGGGCCGATACCGTCATTATTACAGGAAGCTGCGGGCCATGCCGGTTCGGCGAGTACTGCGAGATGCAGATGAAGCTGCTCAGGAGGCTGGGCTACCAGGTGGACTTCATCGTGATCGACGCGCCGAAATGCATTGGCCTCAAGGAACTCATGGCAAGGATTTCAAAGCTTTCTTCAGCAAGCCCGAAAAGCGGGGCGGAAAAATGGCGGGCTCTTGTACAGGCGGTGCGCATCATGAACCTTCTGGATGCCATTGAAGCCAAGGCCCATGAAAGGGCGGGCTACGAAAAAGTGCGAGGAAGCTGCAAGCGCCTGCTTCATGAGTGCAGGCAGGAAGTTTACAGGTGCAAAACCCCACGGGAAATGCTCCGGTGCCTGCATGAGTATTCCAGGAGGCTGGACGAGGTGCCCTGCGACAGGTCGGCAAAACCTCTCAGGATTGCTGTCATCGGTGAGATCTATACCGTCATCGAGCCTTTTTCCAATCTCTATATCGAGGACAAACTCATGGATTACGGGATATCCACGAAGCGCGTGATGACCCCCAGTTGGTGGATGGGCAATACGATCATGTCCCCACTTAAGCTCAACAGCCCGGGTATCAGACTCGCGTCACGGGATTACTTGCCGTATTATATCGGGGGCCATGCCAGGGAATGTGTCGGAGAGGCTGTCCTGGCATGGAAAGATGGTTTTGACGGAGCTATCCAGATCTTTCCCATGGGATGTATGCCAGAAATCGTCTCAAAGGCCATCCTTCCCACCATAGCAAGGGATAAGGATTTCCCCGTGCTCTCCCTGGTAGTGGACGAGATGACCGGCGAAGCAGGGTATGTCACCCGAATCGAGGCGTTCATTGACATGCTGGAAAGGAGAAGGATCCATGCTGTATCTTGGCGTTGATGTGGGGTCGGTGAGCACCGATCTGGTCTTGCTGGACGACGGGCTGCAGGTGGTTGAGAAGCTTTATCTCAGAACCCGGGGCAATCCCATTCGGGCTGTGCAGGAAGGACTCGGGTTTTTCAAGGACCGGTACCGTAAAGAGGATGTGGCCGCATGCGGCACCACAGGGAGCGGCAGACAGATCGCCTCCGTCCTGGTGGGCGCCGATGTGGTCAAAAATGAGATTACGGCCCATGCAGTAGCGGCGCTGGAATTGGACCGGGATGTGAGAACCATCATCGAGATAGGAGGGCAGGATTCGAAAATCATCCTGCTCAGAAACGGCGTGGTTTCGGATTTTGCCATGAATACGGTCTGCGCTGCGGGGACCGGTTCCTTTCTGGATCGTCAGGCCGAACGGATGGGCATACCCATTGAAGAATTCGGAGATTACGCTCTCCAGGCTGTCATGCCTGTAAGAATTGCCGGCCGTTGTGCCGTTTTTGCTGAGAGCGATATGATTCACAAGCAGCAGATGGGTTACAACCAGGCCGATATCATCATGGGGCTTTGCGAAGCCCTGGTCAGGAACTATCTGAACAATGTTGGAAAGGGAAAGGATATCAGGCCGAAGGTGTTCTTTCAGGGCGGCGTGGCGGCCAACAAGGGTATGAAGCTTGCCTTTGAGCGGGCTCTGGGTTTTGAGGTGATTGTGCCGGAGTACCATAAGATGATGGGCGCCATCGGAGCTGCCATTCTGGCCAGGGATGCCGTGAGGAAGACAGGCGGCACCCGGTTCAGGGGTTTTGCCCTTGCGGATCATCATTTTGAATCCAGGGGCTTTGAATGTGAAGGCTGCGCCAACCGTTGCGAAGTGGCCAGAATCCATGAAAATGGCGTGGAGATAGGCTGTTTCGGCGACAGATGCGGAAAATGGGGCAACAGGACAATGGACTATCCTGCCAGGGCCGGCAACATGTAACCGTAACGGTCCCAGGAATAACCTCATACGCGGATGTAGGCTGTTTACGTTGTTCATTATGGTTAAAGCCTGTTCCGCGGTGTTATGGTTATGCAGCACATTGTATAAAAATTATCAAAGATCTTGATGATCGGAAAGATATGGGTTAAAATTAAGCTGCAAAATCGATGAAGGAGCAAGTAGCCCTTTTCAGCCGAAACAGAGAGCCGGTGGACGGTGTGAACCGGCCGGAGAAAGGGACGAAATCCACTCCGAAGACGCTGGTGATGAGCCAGACCGGAGCACCGGTTATCGTGCATAAAGTGAGCCGATTCCTTCGGCTAAAATGGGTGGCACCGCGGGTTTGTTCTCTCGTCCCTGAACGTTTCAGGACGGGGGTTTTTTATTATATCTAGTCAAGCAGGGTAAAGCGTCATATAAGGAAAGTGAGGTATGGTCCT
>Ga0134104_1000360_pt1 | contig 55029 bp, 40 predicted proteins | sample 15_3_2metaG_FD_94455 | JGI IMG/M metagenome (GOLD analysis project Ga0134104, IMG submission 94455) | Switchgrass degrading microbial communities from high solid loading bioreactors in New Hampshire, USA - 15_59_3.3_214_A2 metaG | ecosystem: Engineered > Bioreactor > Semi-continuous > Anaerobic...
GCATAAATATGTCGGACTGGACGGAGATGTTTTAACCATCGATACCTTTGGAGCATCCGGTCCAGCCAGTGTGCTGTTTGAAGAATTTGGATTTACTGTTGACAATGTTGTGAATAAAGTTAAGAAATTAGTTAAATAATATGGATAAGTTATTTATAAAAAGTCAATGATTTAATCATTGACTTTTTTATGTTTAAAAAATTATCTATAATTTCTAAACAATAGAAAAATATTGATTTTTCAAAATAATAATGATAAAATATTAACGAAGTTAAAGATCCAAATGGAGGTATGATATGGTAAAACGAGTTGTATTGAATGAAACTTCATATTTTGGACAAGGAGCTATTCAAGTACTGCCGCAGGAGATCAAAGACAGAGGATTTAAAAAAGCTTTCATTGTGACTGATAAGGAATTGCTGAAATTTAATGTGACTCAGAAGGTTACAAAAATATTGGAAGATGCCAATATTCCTTATGTCATTTATGACAATGTAAATCCCAATCCAACCATTGAAAATGTTGTGACTGGGGTTAAAGCTTATAAGGATTCTGGAGCAGATTTTATACTGGCAGTAGGTGGAGGTTCGCCTATTGATGCGGCTAAGGGTATTGGTGTTGTTGTGAACAATCCGGAGTTTGCGGATGTTAAATCCTTAGAAGGTGTTGCACCAACCAAAAACAAGCCAGTTCCTATGATCGTAGTTCCAACGACTGCTGGTACAGCGTCAGAAGTAACTACATATTATGTTATTACGGATGAAGAAGCTGTAAAAAAGATGGTTTGTGTAGATACAAAAACAATACCAGTTCTTGCAGTAGTAGACCCGGATATGATGGTTTCAATGCCTAAGGGCTTAACCGCTGCAACTGGAATGGATGCTCTTACCCATGCCATTGAAAGCTATATCACAAAAGGTGCCTGGGGTATGACAGATATGTTCGCTCTTGAAGCAATAAAGTTGATTGCAAACAATCTTTCCAAAGCAGTTTTTGAACCAAATAACATTGAAGCGAGAGACGCTATGGCAACGGCTCAATATATTGCAGGAATGGCATTTTCAAATGCAGGGTTAGGATTAGTACATGCTATGGCACATCAGCTGGGTGCAGTTTATGATACGCCTCATGGAGTGGCTAATGCGCTTTTATTACCATATGTTATGGAATACAATGCACCGGCTACAGGTGATAAATATAGAGAAATTGCCCGTCAAATGGGCGTACCCAATGTAGACAGTATGAGTGTTGAAGAATTTAGACAAGCAGCCATCGATGCTGTTAAAAATTTATCAAAAGAGATTGGAATTCCTCAAAAGCTTGTTGAAATCGGAGCCAAAGAAGAAGACTTGCCAACTCTTGCGAAAAAAGCTTATGGAGATACATGTACTCCTGGAAATCCAAGGGATACAAGTGTAGAAGATATATTAGAAGTATACAAAAAAGCGTTTAAATAAATCCTTAAAGATCAAAGATAGCTTGGGAAATAAATTCCCAGGCTATTTTTTATTGCATAAGGAACTTCTCTGGATTTATTGTGCAGTAAAAAGCCCTGGTGTTATCTATTCAATCAAATTAAAAATAATTTAGATTAAGTTAAATTTTATAATCTGGAAGAGGGATCAATTCTTATTAAAATAGAGATAAATGCCTTAAAAAAGAAAGAAAAATAGAGTGGATTAAAAGCTTAGTCTTGAAATGTATAAAAAAATCCTCTATAATTTAGATAAATATAAATTATTTTATATTAAAATAAAATTAATCAGGGGGCTATTATGGATAAGACAAACGTTGTTAAGACTAAGTACAATACACCTTGGATCGCTAATAGAGCAGATCCTTATGTGTATAAGGCAAAAGACGGATTTTATTACTTTACAGCTTCTGTTCCTGAGTATGACCGCATTGTTCTTAGAAGATCAAAGAGATTAAAAGATTTGGCTTGTGCAGAAGAAGCTGTTATTTGGAAAAGACATGACAGCGGCATAATGAGTGAACATATATGGGCGCCGGAAATACACTATCTGGATGACAAATGGTATATATACTTTGCTGCGGGAGAAAAAGAAGACAAGTGGAAAATTCGACCCTATGTCTTAGAGTGTCAGGGGAAAGATCCTATGACAGGAGAATGGATTGAAAAAGGTAGAATGCAAAGCTGCGATGGAGATGATTTATCCTTTACATCCTTTTCTCTGGATGCAACAGTTTTTGAACACAGAGGTAAAAGATATTTGGTATGGGCGGAAAAGGTACAGCTTAAAGAGCTGGTTTCAAATCTGTATATTGCAGAGATGGAATCTCCCATAAAACTAAAAACCAAACGGGTACTTTTAACCACCCCAGAGTATGATTGGGAGATCGTTGAGTTTTATGTGAATGAAGGACCGGCAATTCTTAAAAAGAATAACAAAATATTTTTAACCTATTCTGCCAGTTCCACAGGAGCTTGCTATTGTGTGGGCATGCTCGTTGCAGATGAAGATGCAGATCTACTGGATCCTGGTTCATGGACAAAAATGAAAGAACCAGTTCTTAGGACAGATGAAAGTAAAGCCGTTTATGGCCCGGGGCATAACTCTTTTACGGTATCAGAAGATGGTAAGGAGATTATGGTTTTCCATGCAAGACAATACTCGCAAATAGTTGGAGATCCCTTATATGACCCCAACAGACATGCGATGTTCTTAGAGATAAAATGGAATAAAGACGGAATGCCTGAATTCGAGTATATGAGCAATGAAGCCTGATTTTATTTAGGAGGGTTACAATGCGTAAAGAAATAATAACTTCTTTCATTTTGAGTTCGGTTATGATGCTTGTGGCTTGTTCTACATCCCGGGAAAGCTTTAACACTATCCAGTTAAAATCCGATGAAGGACCTAAAGTATTTAAAGATGCTTCGGTTCATGATCCGTCGGTGGTAAAGTATAATGGCACATATTATATATTTGGTTCCCACCTGGCTGCTGCTAAATCAGAAGATTTAATTCACTGGCAAATGATTGCTTCAGGTGTAAAAGAAAAGAACAAGATTATTCCCAATGCCATGAAAGAAATGAAAGAAGCCTTTTCGTGGGCTCAGACCAGCACATTTTGGGCACCGGATGTGATTCAGCTGGAAGACGGAAAGTTCTATATGTATTATTGTAACTGCGAAGGCAGCAAACCTTTAGCTGCCCTGGGGGTTGCGGTATCTGACAATATAGAAGGTCCTTATAAAGATAAAGGAATTATTTTAAAATCCGGTATGACGGATATACCCAGTGAAAACGGAGATGTTTATGACGCAACAATACATCCTAATGTAGTGGACCCCTGTGTGTTCTTTGATAAAGAGGGAAGGCTTTGGATGATGTATGGCTCTTATTCAGGGGGGATATACATTTTGGAATTGGACCCTAAAACAGGGATGCCGATTGAAAAAGGTTATGGAAAGAAGATTTTAGGAGAAAACCACTTAAGAATAGAAGGTCCCTATGTTCTATATAACCCTGAGACCGATTATTACTATATGTTTTTGTCTTTTGGGGGATTAGATGCAAATGGGGGCTACAATATAAGAGTAGCCCGTTCCAAAAATCCCGATGGCCCCTACTTTGATTCCATGGGAAATGACATGATCAACTGCAAAGGGCCAAAAGGAAGCTTCTTTGACGATGAAACGGCTTCGAAGTATGGAACAAAGCTGATGGGTAATTATAAATGGCTTTGGACAGAAGGAGAAGATGGAGAAAAAAGAAAAGGACTTGTATCCCCCGGTCATAATTCTGCCATATATGATGAAGCGTCTGGAAAATACTTTATTATTTTCCATACTCGGTTTGAAAACAGGGGAGAATCCCATGAAGTAAGAGTTCATCAGATGTTTTTTAATTCTGATGGTTGGCCGGTTATTTCATCCTATCGATATTTGGGGGAAACGATTGGTGAATATACAAAGGAAGATATTATAGGACCCTATAAAATCATCAATCATGGCAGGGATATATCTTCCCAAATAAAAGAATCCCAAAAGATTATCCTTTATTCCAACGGAAGAATTGATGGGGATTACCGGGGCAAATGGAAACTTGTTGGAAGTAACGAAATAGAGCTTACCATTGGCAAAGACACATATAAAGGTGTGGTTTTAAAGCAATGGGATGAATTTGGAAATAAGTATGTTATGACTTTTACAGCATTATCACAAGAAAAAGGAATTGCCATATGGGGCAGCGGCTTAGAAGCAAAGTAATTTATAAGAGGATGTGGCAGTACAAAAGAGGATATTAACGGGTTTTAGATTAAAAATAATAAAGGAAACGGGTGGCGTATGAATAAATTAAAGATGGTTCCTTTACAAAATGTTCGTATTCAGGATTCCTTTTGGGATCGGTATTTAGGTCTTGTAAAAGAAGTGCTTATTCCCTATCAGTGGGATATTTTAAATGACAGACTTGAAGATGTTGAAACCAGTCATTGTATCAAAAATTTCAAGATAGCAGCCGGCCTCGAAAGCGGAGAATTCTATGGAGCTGTTTTTCAGGATTCTGATCTGGCAAAATGGATTGAAGCTGCCTCTTATTCTCTTGCAGTGTATCCGGATAAAGATTTGGAAAATACCATTGATGAAGTGATTGATCTGATCGAAGCAGCTCAGCAAGAGGATGGATACATCAATACCTATTTTACGATTCATGATAAAAGCCTTCGTTTTACAAATCTCCAGGAAGGACATGAATTGTACTGTGCTGGACATTTTATGGAGGCGGCAGTGGCGTATTACCGTGCAACAGGCAAAGATAAGCTTGTTTGTATTATGAAGCGTTTTGCGGATTTGATTTGTGAAGAATTTTCTTCCGCTAAAAATTCGAAAGGATATCCGGGACACCAGGAAATAGAAATTGGCCTTTATAAGATGTATGAAGTTACTGGTGAAGTGAAGTATTTAAAGCAGGCAAAAATGTTCCTTGACAGAAGAGGGGAACAGCCTAATTACTTTCTTGAAGAAGCTAAAAGGCCAGGTTTTAAGCGTATATTCGATGAATTTAAAAATTATGACCCTGCCTATTCCCAGTCCCATCTTCCTGTCAGGGAGCAAAAAACAGCGGAAGGTCATGCGGTAAGGGCGGTTTATATGTATTCTGCCATGGCGGATGTCGGGGCTGAATATGATGACGGGACACTCGTTGCTGCATGTAAAAGATTATGGGATAACATGGTAAAGAGGAGAATGTACATTACAGGAAGTATAGGAAGTTCGGGTTTGCTTGAACGATTTACTACAGATTATGACCTTCCGAATGGCTCCAATTATTCGGAAACCTGTGCTTCCATAGGTCTTGCTTTGTTTGGAAGAAGAATGGCACGGATCACCAGGGAAAGCAAATATTACGATGTGGTCGAAAGAGCACTTTATAACACGGTTTTATCCGGAATTGCCATGGATGGAAAAAGCTTTTTCTATGTGAATCCTTTGGAGGTATGGCCGGATCATTGTATCCCCAGGACTTCGAAGGAACATATAAAGCCCGTTCGGCAAAAATGGTTTGGAGTTGCCTGCTGTCCCCCCAATATTGCCCGTACGTTAGCATCTCTTGGAGAATATATATATTTTGCTGAAGAAGATGCTATATGGGTTAATTTATTTATTTCAAATAAAGCAAAGTTTACTGTAAATAACCAAGAACTTACATTGGATATGCAGACGAATTTCCCTTATGAAGGTCATACGAGAATAGAACTAAAAGGCAAGGCATTTGTAAAGGGCAAGATTTACTTGCGTATTCCTGACTATGTGAAGGACTATAAGATTTTAGTTGATGGAGGAGTTGTTGATTCGCCGCAGATTACAGGTGGTTATTGTGTTCTGGAATTGGAGATGGATCAGAGAACCATTGATATTCATTTTGATTTGACCCCTCGTTTTGTCAGGGCAAATCCTCTGGTTAAAGAAAATATAGGGAAGGTAGCGGTAATGAAAGGGCCGCTGGTTTACTGTATGGAAGAAGTGGATAATGAATCCAATTTACCAGCCTATTATATAGATACATCTTCTAAGCTTTTAGAGTATTATGACAAAGAATTGCTTGGGGGTACTGTAGTGATAAAATGCGAGGGAAAGAAAGTGACCCAGGAAGGATGGGATGTAAATCAGCTTTACTCAGAGCAGAAAATAACATCAGAACAAAAAATGCTGACATTTATACCTTACCCATACTGGGGGAATCGAAAAACTGGTGAGATGCTGGTATGGGTTAAGGAAATGCTTTGATTTTACTGATGATCATTGTGCTTTCAACAGGAATAAAAGTCTAAGGAATTCATTTTAAAGCTGTTGATATGCATTAAAATATCAACAGTCTTTTTTATCTCGCAAAATAAAAACATCCACTGGTGATCAATAACCAGTGGATGTTTTAAAAGAAATATACTTGTGAGAAATCTTATTATTCTAAGTTTGGCTTCGGATTTTAACTTACAGAGAGTGGCCAGTGGAGGATGGATCAGAAGGAACAGCTGTTTCGTAAGGGCTGTAATGAATGCGGACGTTGATATCCTGATTGTAGTTACCAAAGTTTTTGCCGTATATGGTTAATCCGCCAACGTGTTTAGCGTCTTCTGGTACAGCCAGTTTAAACTTTATAGTGCTTCTGTAATCCAGATCAAAATCATTCAGAGAAACATCTGAGATTTTTAATCCGTCAATAAAGGTTCCTTTTCGGTTGATTACGATTAATTTGAGAAGACCGTATTGATTCCAGTTGATTTCCCACCATTCAGGGGTAAATATGCCCTTAACGCCTCCGAAATCTCCCGGGCTTGTCCAGGAACCTATCCATTTATTATTAATGTAAAAATGGATGTCTGAAGGCCATGTGTCATTGTATCCCGGTGCTTCAGAGCCTAATTCCAGGGAGATGGTGATTTGATCAATCTTTTGAGAAACAGGTAAAAAGTTTGGTATGAGGTATTCAACATAACCCTTGGTGAACCAAAGAATATCACTTTGAAAACGATCGGGATGGGCAAAGTATCTGGGGTCATCAACTTCTCCGACAATGGATTTGGACGTTGCAAGACCGCAGGTTGGGAAAACCTGATAATCAGAATAGTGTCCAACTTTGATATTGGTTTCGTATATGTTTTGCTCATCTTCTTTAGAATTTACTTCTATTAAAATTTTATCGACATGTACCATATACTTTTTTTGATTGCCGTGGCCGGTAGATTCGTTGGAGATGGAGATTAACCCGCAACTTTCCAGTTTTTTGATATGACTGGTTAAGGCACCGTTCGTTATGTTTAATTGGGCAGCCAACTCATTCATGTTGAGTTCGTTGTTATTTAACAATAGCTTGATTATGGATATACGAATGTCAGAAGCAAGGGCTTTGAAGATCTCCAAACCTTCATCCAGAGATTTGATATGCAGCATAGCTGGCAGCCTCCCTAATAAATGGTTTTTACTATTATAGAATAGGTATAGTATAGCTTATTAACCTGAGGAAATCAAGAAGGTTCAAAAATAATATCAATTATAATAAAGACGAACCTTTCTTTGCTGTAAAAATTGCTGATTTTAACTGTTTAAATTCAATATATTATAGTGCGATTTTACATATATTAAAAAGTATATTTTAAATAAATATAAATTAGTTTGTGATTTCATGAATATTCTAAGCTATGAAATTTTAATTTAAACTAAAGAATGACCGACTTTTTTAGATAAATCTAAAATATTTAAAAAAATAATTAAAAATATATTGACCAACCCCAAAAATAGTTGTATTATATTTATAAATTAATCCGTTATTCCTTTCGAAAAATGTCTAAAACCTACAACAATATAAGTAATGTAACAAATTAATCAATAATAATTTAATTTAAATTAAAAAAGGCTAATGCCTTTTTAATAAAAATTTTTAATCCATAAAGGGAGGATAAAGCAATGAAAAAAAGAATTTTAAGATGGAGCTCATTCATATTGGCTTTAACCCTGGTAATGACTTCATTAATAGGTTGTGGAAGCAAAAGTACTACAGACCAATCTAAAAGTGGAACCCCTGCAGTACAGGAAAAGCAATTAGGGGCAGATACCGCAGGTGAAAATGCAACAGAGCTGAGCTACTGGACTTTTGTTGACTTGCATGGAAAACACTTTGAAAAGATGCTTGAACTTTGGAATAAAGAAAATCCTGACAGACAAATCAAATTAAACGTTACGGTTATGCCTTATGATGATATGCATAATAAACTGCTGATTGCTGTTCAAACTGGTCAGGGTGCTCCTGATATTTCTGATATTGAGCTTGGCAGATTCCCTGACTTTTTGGCAGGGGATGAAGTGCCTTTGGTTGATTTAACAGATGCTGTTGAACCTTATAGAGATAAAATTGTTGAATCTCGTCTTGGTATTTACAGTAAAGATGGTAAGGTTTATGGATTCCCTACTCACGTAGGTGGTACAGTTGCTTTCTATAATACAGAGATTTTAGAACAAGCTGGTGTAGATTATAGAACGATCAAAACCTGGGAAGATTACAAACAAGCCGGTATAAAGGTATACGAAGCAACAGGGAAATACCTGGGTACAGCGGATACATCTGCTACATGGCAAGTATCCATGCTTTTAGCTCAACAAGGTTCTGACTTAACAGATGAAAATGGTAATCCACGAGTTAATTCTCCCGAATTGATTAAAGGCCTTGAAATGTTAAAAGATTTACAAGAAAACAATGTCATCGCTACAATTCCTGGCGGACAGCCGGATACAGAAGAAGCAAAAGGTGAATACAACATGGGTAATTATGCTTCTGCCCTTATGCCCTTATGGTATATGTCAAGATTTACCAATGAAATTACAGACCTTAAAGGCAAAATTGCAATAGCTCCCCTTCCAGTATTTGAAGAAGGCCAACCTCGTTCTCTTGGCTTGGGTGGTACAGGTACAGTTGTTACAAAAACAGCTAAAGATATCCAGTTGGCAAAAGACTTCTTAACCTTTGCCAAGATTTCAGAACAAGCCAATATAGAAATCTGGAATACCCTAGGGTTTGACCCTGTTAATACAGAAGTATGGACCAATAAAGAGATTACTCACAATCCAGACAATGAATTTGTCCAATACTTCCAAAACAATCCATTTGATGTGCTTAATGAAGTAAAAGATGAAATCCAAATGATTAAATCTACTTCTGCTTCACCAACCATCAATAATGTTCTTTGTACTGTTACATTAAATGCGATCTTTGAAGATGGTCAGGACGTAACAGAAGCTTTAAATGAAGCACAAGAAATGATTGAACAAGAATTGCAATAATTCACTAAGTTTAAGAGGCTGTTAAGTCTGCCATATATGGGGTGTTCAAAACATATATGGCAGTTATTTTATCAAACGGAAGGGAGAGTGAATAAATGAATAAACTCAAAAAGGTCTTGAATTCTCAAAAAGTGGCCCCTTATGTATTTGTCTTGCCATTTATTTTTGTTTTTCTGATTTTTTGGCTTTATCCCCTTGCAAATTCTTTTATCATGAGTTTCCAGGAAAGATTACTGGGGCAAGCTCCTAAATGGAAAGGATTTGACAACTATACCAAGCTTTTAACAGATAAGGTTTTCCTTAAAGCAGTTGAAAACAGTGTTGTATATATGGTATGGACGCTTATTTTATTAATTCCATTTCCGATGATTTTTGCCTGTCTTATTAATAGCAAACTCATGTGGGGGAGAGAATTTTTTAAATCAGCTTTCTTTCTTCCGGCTTTAACATCTGTTGTTGTGGCAGGAACCATTTTCCGATTGATTTTTGGAGAAATGCCAGGTTCTTTAATGAACAGCATCTTATCCCATTTTGGCATGGGGCCTTTTAAATATTTAAAAGATCAAACCCTTAGCCGAATTGCACTTTTAACCCTTGCCTGCTGGAGATGGACCGGAGTTAATATGTTGTATTTTTTGTCGGGACTTAAGGGAATTGATCAGGAATATTATGAAGCGGCTGCTATTGACGGTGCTTCCAGCCTTCAGGCGTTTAAATCCATTACAATGCCATTATTAAAGCCGACAACCATATATGTTGTGACGATTAGTATTTATGCAGGACTGGCAATGTTTACTGAAAGTTTTATGTTATTTAATGGTAACAACTCACCTAAGAATATAGGGCTGACAATTGTTGGCTATTTGTATAGACAAGGTATCGAAAAAAATAAATTAGGATACGCTGCGACCGTTGGTATTGTTCTCCTTGTGGTAGCTATGACGATTAACTTGATTCAGCTGGCGTTGACTGGAATGTTTAAAAAGGAGGAGAGTTAATATGAGCAAAACAGATTATCAATCAAATTTATCTCCTGCAACCTCTGATGAGGCAGTTCTTTTAAATGAAATCCATTCAAAAAAGAAGAAAAAAGATTTGCCTTTAAAAATTGCCTTATGCATTTTCTTTTCAATATTATTTGTTTTAATTATGCTTCCTTTTTATGCAGTCACGCTGGCGGCTTTTAAACCCGGAGAAGACTTGATCCGATATGGTCTTAATTTAAAATTTGATTTAAATGTCATGAGCTTTGACAATTTTATTTTCTTATTTACAGGGGATCATGCTTATTTTACCTGGTTTAGAAATAGTTTGCTTTTAACCATCGTTCAAGTAACCCTTACTTTATTGGTGAGTGCTTTTGTTGCATATGGTTTTGCGGCTTATGAGTTTAAAGGAAAGAATTTTTTGTTTATCTGTGTTTTATTGATTATGATGGTGCCCTTTGAAATTTTATTACTCCCTTTATATACATTAATCTATGATTTAGGGCTTATGAATACCTATTCGGCGATCATCCTCCCGGGGATAGCTAATGCAGGGACCATATTTTTCTTCAGGCAATATCTAAGGGGTATTCCCAAAGCCATTATCGATTCAGGAAGAGTAGATGGAGCCACAGAATATGGGATATTCTTCAGATTGGTTTTGCCTGTTATGAAACCTTCTTTCGCAGCAATGGCAATTTTAAATGGTATGAACAGCTGGAATAACTTATTATGGCCTTTTATGGTATTAGGAGACGGGGATAAATTCACTCTTCCTATAGGACTAAAAACGCTGTTAACACCTTATGGTAATAACTATGATTTGCTTATTGTAGGTTCTTTCTTTGCAATCTTACCAATCTTCATATTATTTTTATGCTTCCAGAAATATTTTATTGATGGCATGACAGCTGGAGCGGTTAAAGGTTAAAATTATTCAATCCATATAAAATTAATATAGTAAGGAGTAATGTGATATGGCAAAAAAACATGCAAAAATGATTGTTGATAAGGACTACAGAATTTCCCAGATCGATAAGCGTATATATGGCTCATTTGTTGAGCATTTAGGAAGAGCTGTATATGAAGGCATTTATCAGCCTGGTCATCCGGCAGCGGATGAAGATGGTTTTAGAAAAGATGTTATAGAATTGGTAAAGGAACTTAATGTGCCTATTGTCCGATATCCTGGAGGAAATTTCGTATCCAACTATTTCTGGGAAGATGGCGTTGGACCTGTCAGTGAAAGACCAAAAAGACTGGAATTAGCCTGGAGAAGCTTAGAAACCAATGAAGTTGGAGTGAATGAATTTACAAAATGGGCTAAAAAAGCAGGTTCAGAAGTGATGATGGCTGTTAACCTTGGAACGAGAGGCGTGGCAGATGCCTGCAATTTACTCGAATACTGCAACCATCCGGGGGGAACCAAATATAGTGACTTAAGAATCAAACACGGAATCAAGGAGCCTCATAATATAAAAGTATGGTGCCTTGGCAATGAAATGGATGGCCCCTGGCAATTAGGCTCTAAAACCCCTGAAGAATATGGAAGACTTGCCTATGAAACAGCAAAGGCAATGAAGCTTATTGATCCAACCATAGAATTAGTATCCTGCGGAAGCTCCAGCAGTAAGATGCCTTTATTCCCTCAATGGGAAGCAACTACCCTAGAGCATACTTATGACCACGTGGATTATGTATCCCTTCATACTTACTTTGGCAATGCGGACAATGACACAGCCAATTTCTTGGCAAGATCAATGGAAATGGATTATTTTATTAAGACCGTTATTGCAACCTGTGATTTTGTCAAAGCAAAAAAACGCAGCAAGAAAACGATCAACTTAAGCTTTGACGAGTGGAATGTATGGTTCCATTCCAATGAAGCAGACAATGATACCATGCAAAACAGACCATGGCAAAAAGCACCTGCTCTTTTAGAAGATATTTATACTTTTGAAGATGCCTTAGTGGTTGGTCTTATGCTGATTACTTTAATGAAGAATGCAGACAGAGTGAAGATGGCTTGCCTTGCACAATTGGTGAATGTTATTGCACCGATTATGACTGAAACCAATGGAACTGCCTGGAAGCAAACGATTTTCTACCCATTTATGCATGCATCCAGGTTTGGCAGAGGTATTGCCCTTCAACCTATTTTAAAATCCACAAAACATGATACCAAAGAATTTACGGACGTACTGGATGTGGAAGCAATTGCTGTTTACAACGAAGAAAATGAAGAAGTCACCATCTTTGCTGTAAATAGAGACTTAGAAGATGGCATTGAATTTGAATGTGATTTAAGAAGTTTTGAGGGGTATAAATTCATTGAACACATTGCTTTAGAATCTGATGACTTAAAGGCAGTGAATTCACCGACAAGCCAAAAAGTGGCACCCAAATCAAGCACAACCGCTCAACTGGATCAGGGAATTTTACGTGTTATGCTTAATAAAGCGTCATGGAATGTGATTCGATTAGGAAAATAATTTATAAGAGGTTTCTCGTCTATCTGAGGGCTGTCGCATAAGCAGTTTATTACTGACTTGCGGCAGTCCTTTATTTGTTGATTTAAGAACCTCGAAAAACATTTAACTTTTTTCGAAATAAAACCAAATTATTTCAGCATGTTATAAATTAAATAAAAAATTTTGGCATAATTAAACAAAATTTATACGTTATTAAAGTCATTTTTAATAAAAAATTCAACTATTAAAAAATTATTGAATTGAATAATAAACTAAATATTTTAGAATAAAAATTGAATCAGTTTAAGTTGTATCCAATAGCAGCAGAACAAAGAATCTAAACCAGTAAGTTTCATATAAAAAATGTTTCTGCAAGTAAAACTGGCGAGAAGATTGCTGTAAAAGAGGTATGTTGAATTTTATTACAATAAGATTATAAAAATAATTAAAAAATATCCAACACAATTCGAAAAATATTTTATTTACTTAACAATGAATTCTTATAGAATAAAAATATAATTAGAAATTTAGAGTGTTGGATAATTAAACCGATATTCTATTATATGGACAAAATTGTATATTAATGGAAGGAGTGGTTTATGATTACTAAGGTTTTGCAAGTGCTAAAAAATATATTGATAAGGGGGGAAAACTGCATACTTTGAGTGTTTATGCAGGAAAACGTATGAAGAAAAGAAGAATAGTGTCATTTATCTTAACTTTCGTCATGACGCTTAGTATGTTTTCGGGTGTTTACATACCGCTTGCTTTTGCAGAAGAAACTTCTGGGGCGGTGGTAGGAGATATGGTTTATGACCTGATTCTCCACTATGATATGAGGAATGTTGATGGAATTGAAACCTAGAAAATCGTAAGGGATGTTTCAGGCTATACAGTAAATTTCGATGGAATATTAAAAAATGCTGAAAAGAGTCAAGTCGTAAAAAATGATAAAGTTGGTTTTATTAGCTTTAAAGGTGGCTCTGCCAGTGCGAATAGTTCTTATGTTGAAATACCAAAGGGCAGCGATGGCAAGGATGTATTAGAACATGTTGACGGTGGAGTAACTGTATCTACCCTTGTAAATTGGGAAAATGATGGGGATAATCGCTGGATCTTTGGATTCGGTAAAGTTCATGAAGATATAGAGTATGGAAATGCATACTTTTTTGTTACACCTTTTCATGGTAATAACAGAACAATCGTTTCAGGAATATCCGAAGGAGGTTGGAGAACTGAAACACGTATCGCAGGACCATCTCCTCTAACAGCTAATAAATGGAAGCTGGTAACTTCTGTATTGAACGAAGTAGAGCAGACGATTACTGTCTATGTAGATGGCGTACAGGTGGCTCATGGTTCAATTAAGAAGGCAGATAACAGTGATCGTAAGATAGCTAACATTATTGATTATAATGTTAGTTATTCTGGTTTCTTAAGTAAATCCATCTTCGGTAATGATGCTTATTGTAAAGAAAAAATTGCCGATTTCCGTGTTTATGGCGGACCATTATCTTCTAGTGAAGTAGCTGCATTGTATGTTGAAGCACAAAGCAAAATTCTAAAATTACATCAGCTTACAATAGATGATGCTAAAGAATCCCTAAATATTATTTTAGCAAATGCTGATGAAAAGATGGATGCCATTACAAAGAATATTACCCTTCCAACTACAGGAAATAATGGAGTTCAAGTAACATGGAGTTCAAGTAACCCTGATGTTATTTCTACTACAGGAGTGGTTACCCGTCCAGCAATGGATGCTGAGGATGCCACGGTAACTCTTACGGCGACCTTAAGCTATGAGGGCCTTACAGATACTAAAGAGTTTACAGTAAAAGTATTAAAAGAGTTTTCAGAACAGGCAGCAGCCGAAGTAGATGCTTCTAAATTAGTGATTTATAACCAGGACAATATTAAAGGAAATATCAGATTAGCTACCAAGGGTGAAAATGGTTCAACCATTACATGGGTATCCAGTGATCCAGAAATCATCAAAGGTACAGCCCAAGCTGAAGCAGCAGGAGATCCAACTCTTTTAGGAAGAGTAACCCGTCCTAAAGATGGGGACAAAAATGTTACATTAACTGCTGTTGTTCAATTAGGATCTGCAACAGTGGCAAAACCGTTTAATTTAAAAGTAAAGAAAGATCCCGGAAATCTGGATTATGATGCATATTTCTTTGCATATTTTACAGGGGAATATGAAGGCGGAGAAGAAATTTCTTTTGCCGTAGCAGAAGAACCATTGAAATGGAGATCTTTAAATAATGGTAAATCCATTATCCAATCCAAAATGGGAGAAGAAGGATTAAGAGACCCATTCGTTTTACGTTCTCATGAAGGAGATAAATTCTATTTATTGGCTACTGATTTAAAAATGGGAGAAAGTACAAACTTCGACCAAGCTCAAATTACAGGAAGCCATTACATAATGATTTGGGAATCTGATGACCTTGTAAACTGGAGTGAACAAAGAATGGTAGAAGTAGCTCCTAAAAAAGGTGGAAATACCTGGGCTCCTGAAGCTTTCTATGATGAAAAGACAGGGGATTATGTGGTATTCTGGGCTTCTTCTATGAAAGTAGAGGATACTTACGGAAAATATCGAAATGGTAGACCATCTGGCCAATACAATGTAATGTATTATGCTACTACCAGAGATTTCTATACCTTCTCAGAACCTAAGGTATACATTGATGATGCATTCCCAACCATTGACACAACAATGATTGAACACAATGGTACAATTTACAGATTTACAAAATCAGAAGTAAACATGAAAGTTTACTACGAAAAAGCAAATAACGTATTCTATGATAAAGATGGCATCGAAGCTAACGGTTATCAATTTGACTTAGTAGGAAATACAAGAAATGGATTTAACGGAACCATTGGTCATGGAAGCAATAATGAAGGACCAACCGTATTTAAAGATATTCATGAAGATAAATGGTATATGTTCCTGGATTCATGGCCATATCATGTGCGTTATACTACAGATTTAGATGATGCTTCACAATTTGTGAACAACCTTCTTCCAGAATCTGAATATGCACTGCCACCGGGACCAAGACATGGTACAGTTATACCTATAACAAGAGAAGAATACAATGCACTTCAGGCAAAATATGGTGTAGCAGGACCAGCGCCTTCAAATAATCCAGTTGTACATTATACTTTTGATGCAGGTACGATCAATGGAACAACTGTAAAAGATGTATCCGGAAATAATCATGATGCTAGATTAGTAGGTGGAGCAACAACTGTTGCAAATACTATTACAGATTTAGGCAATGCGGTTGAACTTAACGGATCCACAGCATATGTAGAAATGCCTCAGAACCTTATTAAAGATTTGAATCTTGAAAAAATGACAATTGCAACATGGGTTAAAGCAGATAAAAATCTTCCAAATCAAAGAATCTTTGATTTTGGATCAGAAACCGGCAGAGTTGCGAACAGAAATACAATGTATTTGAGCACTCAGGGAGACTTAGCGAATTTAGAATTTGCTATAGTAACACCATTCACAGAAAAATTCGGAAGCTCCACAGCAACATTAGGTTCAAATTACAAATATGCTCTAAGAGCGAAGAGAATGGATGCTAATGTATGGCATCATGTTGCAATTACCATTGATGGTTTTGATGCTGTATTATATGTAGATGGTACTGAAGTAGCAAGAAGCTCTGTCTTTAACGTAGAACCAAGAATGCTTCTTGAAACAACCAAGAACTATATTGGTAAATCAAGAAATGATAATCATAATCTTTTTGATGGCCAAATAGATGATTTTAGAATTTACAATCGTGCATTGAGTGCTGAAGAAATAGCTGATTTAGTTGGAGACTATGATATTCCTCCGGGAGAAGTAATTCCATCAGGTTCTGAATTGATCTTAGATTATGACATGAAGAATGTTGAAGGAACCACCGTAAAAGACAGCAAAGGTAACTTTGATGGAACCTGGATTAACAAAGAAAAAGCATCTTACATGGGCAATGATAAAGTAGGAGCAGTAAGCTTTGCAGGCGGAAGCACTGATTCTTATATCGAAGTTCCTCAAGGTGTTTTAGATGGATTAACCGATGTGACTGTATCTGCTTTAGTAAACTGGAAAGGACAAAACGAAGCAGAATGGATTTTCTGTTTTGGTCAAGACCAAAATAAATATATTTTCGTTACACCTAAAAAGAATTCCGGAAATAGAAGTGCTCGTGCTGGATTCGGTATCACAAGCTGGTCAAACGAAGCAGGGGCAGATGCATCAATGACTTTACCATCCAACGAATGGAAGTTAGTTACAGCAGTATATTCAGGAACAGACCAAGTGGTTACATTGTATGTTGATGGTGAAGAAGTTGGTACAGGTTCAACAAGAGGATATACTTTGGCGCAAATCAACAATACAGGCGGAAGAAGCGGTTATGTTGCAAAATCTTTCTACACAGCGGACCCATATTATGGTGGAATGATTGCAGACTTTGAAGTTTATAACGGTGCGTTAACAGAATCCGAAGTAAAAGCTCTAATGCCAGCAGCAAATGAAAAGATTGTTGAACTTAACAAGATCCTTTTCGATTTTGTTGCAGACAAGTTGGATTATGCTCATTTCCTTTCCAAGAATGTAAGCAAAGATGAAGTTATAACTAACTTGTCCCTGCCAACTCAATGGGAATCAGGAACTACAATTTCATGGCAATCTGATAAGCCAAACGTTATTGCAAATGACGGTACAGTTATAAGACCAAGTTATGCAGACGGAGACCAGGTAGTTACATTAACAGCAACCATCACTGATGGTGTAAATACAAAAACCAGAACATTCACAGTAACAGTAATTAAAATGTCTCCAGATGCACAAAGAGTAAAATTAGATAAAGAAGCATTAACCGTATACAATATTAATGATGTAAGAGGTAATTTGACATTACCTACCAAAGGCGCAAATGGTTCAGAGATTACCTGGGTATCTTCCAATGAAGCAGTCATTACACCAACAGGAGAAGTTGTTCGTCCTGCCCATGGCAGTGGAGATACATATGTAACCCTTACAGCAACCATTACCGCAGGCAATGTATCTGATACAAAAATATTTGTTGCAGTTGTTAGAGAAATGCCAGAAAAAGAAGAATTAGCAGGATACTTATTCGCTTACTTCATCGGAGAAGGCTATTCTAACGGAGAACAAATATACATGGCATTAAGCAAGGGAAATGATCCATTACATTGGACTGAACTTAACAGTGGTAATCCTATTTTCACATCTGAATTAGGTGAAAATGGAGTAAGAGACCCATTCATTATCAGATCTCCGGAAGGTGATAAATTCTATCTCATCGCTACTGACCTTAAAATATATGGCAATGGTAACTGGGATAGAGCTCAAAGATACGGAAGCCTATATATTATGGTATGGGAATCCACAGATTTAGTAAACTGGTCCAAACAAAGAATGGTACAGGTTTCTCCTGAAGTTGCAGGCTGTACCTGGGCGCCGGAAGCATTTTATGATCATACAACCGGAGAGTATATCGTATTCTGGGCATCTAAGATTTATCCGGATGAAAGTAAAACCGGCAGTCCAAACCAAAGAATCATGTATGCTAAAACAAGAGATTTCTACACATTCACAGAAGCAAAAGAATACTACAATCCTGGATATTCTGTAATTGACACAACCATGATTGAGCACAATGGCAAAATCTACAGATTTACTAAAGATGAAAGAGGAAACTCATCTTCATCACCTAATGGTAAATTTATATTCCAGGAAGTGGGAGATTCTATCCTTGGTAACTTTAGAATGATTAAAGAAGGAATCGGTAAAGGTTCAATCAGCCAAGGTGAAGGTCCTACAATCTTTAAGGCAAACGGAGAAGATAAATGGTATCTGTTTATCGATGAGTTTGGCGGAAGAGGATATGTACCATTTGAAACAACCGATTTAGATTCAGGTAATTGGACAATGTCCAGTAACTATCAATTACCTTCCCGTCCACGTCACGGAACTGTATTACCTGTTACAGCTACAGAATATGAAAGATTACAAAACAATCTGCCAATAGAAGTTGAAGAGCCAAATACAGGTTCAGTAACTGGTGTAACATTAAACAAAGATCGTGCTACCTTAAAGGTTGGAGAAGAAGTACAATTAACAGCAACCATAACCCCAGCTAATGCAACCAACAAAGCTGTTGTATGGGTAAGCAGTGATTCTTCTGTAGCAACAGTAGACCAAACTGGAAAAGTAAAAGCACAAAAAGCAGGAACTGCAACAATTACTGTAGTTACAGTGGATGGAAGCTACACTGCAGAATGTGTTGTGACTGTTCAAGATCAGGAAGGACCAAAACCAGAAGTTATTAAAGTAACAGGAGTAACCTTAGACAGGACTACTGCAAATGTAACAGTTAACAAGACAATCCAACTGATTGCAACAGTAAAGCCAGCCAATGCAACCAATAAGAAAGTAACCTGGTCAAGCAGTAATACCTCCGTAGCAACAGTGGACCAAACAGGAAAAGTAACAGGAGTGAAGGCAGGTACTGCAATCATAACCGTTACAACCGAAGATGGAAACTTTAAAGCACAATGTACTGTGACTGTTACAAATCCATCTTCTGGTGGATCTGGTGGATCAGGCGGCTCTGGCGGTGGCAGCAGTTCAGGTGGAAGCCAACCTGCAAAAGAAACAGACCAACCTAAAGAAGAAGTAAAAGACGAAACACCAACAACTACAGAAACCGAACAAGGTAAAACACCGTCTTCACAAACTGCAGATTTTAAAGATACAGCAGGGCACTGGGCAAGTGAAGCAATTGATAAATTGGTTGAAGAAGGTATCATCAGCGGATATCCGGATGGAACTTTCAGACCAAATGCCGAGATTACCAGAGCAGAATTTGTCACCTTAGTATGCAGAATGTTAGGTTTAGAACCAATTAATAGTCCATCCGAATTCAAGGATGTAGACTCTAATGCATGGTATGCAGGATATATCAATGCAATAAGAGAAGCAGGACTTATTGGTGGCTATGAAGACGGAACCTTTAAGCCGGATAAGAAGATTACAAGAGAAGAAGCTTTCGTAATCCTCTATAGAATGGCGAAAGAAAAACTTGCTGCATCAGGAAACCATCCAAATTTTGCAGATGATGAAAGTATAGCAGCATGGGCAAGAGAAGCAGTAGAAGCATTGGTATCAGCAGGAGTAGTAGGCGGCTATGAAGACGGAACCATAAAACCAAAGAACAATATTACCCGTGCTGAAACAGTAAAGATCCTTGCTTATTTCTTAAATTAAATATTTCGATATAGAAAGGGGTTACCGCACTAAAATGCGGGAACCCCTTTCTATATTATTTATGGGTGGAGATTCTATTGAGTGAGCACGCAAAGTGTACGAAATAAAAAAACACCCGCTATGAAGCGAACCCCTTTTACTAGACTTTGTCTTGTCTAACAAAAGGGGTTCGCTTCATTTTATGGGTGGTTATGTTATGATTTATTTAGAATGTAAAGCCGCCATCTACACCAATATTTTGTGCAGTTATGTATCTTGCTTCTTCAGTACATAAGAATGCAACCATATTTGCAATATCTATTGGATCTTGAGGTTTGCCATTAGGTGTTCCTTTAACCCATTCTGCCCATACACGATCCCGTTCTGCCTGATCATCGCCAGCCATTTGGTCTAAAATTTCTTCCCACATACTTGTTTTGATAATACCTGGACAAATACAGTTAACAGTTACATTATCAAGTGCAGCCTCTCTTCCTAAAGATGCTGTCGCTGCCAAAACTGCAGCTTTTGTTGCACTATAAACACTAAATCCGCCAAGGCAGGCTTTTGCTGCGATTGAAGACATATTTATAATTTTACCAAACTTTTTAGGTCTCATGATTGCTAAAGCTTCTCTACAAGAGTATATAACGCCTTTAATATTAACATCGATTGATAAATTAATATCATCTATACTTTGTTTTGTAAGTTCTTCTGTTAAACATACACCAGCACTATTTACAACATAATCAACAGTACCCCATTGTTCAACTATTGTTTTGTACATTTTTGCTACTTGCTCATAATCAGTCACATCCACTTCATATGCAATAGCTTGTGCACCAAGATTTCTTACTTCTTCAGCAACCTTTTCGCATCTTTCTTTTTTTGAATCAGCAATTAATACATCTGCTCCATTTTGAGCAAATAATAGTGCACATTCTCTTCCAAGTCCACTGCCACCGCCAGTTACTAATGCTTTCTTTCCTTTAAAATTAAATTGCATAAAAATCCTCCTCTTCAGTAGTTTATCTATGTCTATATTTTAACATATTATTTATGGTTTTGATATTTATTTTATATAATTTTGCTACTTTTTTTATATATATTCGATGGTTTTTTATATACTTTTACTATATTTATATATTTTTTCTATTTTTTTATATTTTCACAAACCATTTTACATTTAATAATTTAATTGGATTAAAAAGTTTGTTTTAATTCAGTTTCGTTTTTATCATTAATCATTTCCTTTAGCTTTAAAAACAAGAATAGATTAAAGATTCTTAATTGACAAAACATATTATACAGGAATATCATATGTAATATATTACATATCATTATTTAATTATAGAGAAAGAATGGCAAAGGTGGGTACAATGGCAAAGGTACATGAAGCATATGGAATCAAAGTTGTAATAAATGAGAGAAAAGCAGATTGGAAGCCAAAATTTTTAAGTGAAGAAGAGATAAAAAGTACAAGAAAATTCCATACTACTATGGACGGCTATAAAGCGACGCCATTGGTAAGTTTGGAAAATTTGGCAAAGCAGTTGGGCGTTTCTAAGATTTATGTTAAGGATGAATCCTATAGATTTGGATTAAATGCATTTAAGGCCCTGGGTGTAACTTATGCCATAGCAAAGCTTTTATGTGAAAAATTAGATGTAGATATAGATTCTGTAGGCTTTGATTACTTTAAATTACCGGAAGTTGCAGAAAAAATAAAGGATATGGTATTTGTTACTGCAACGGATGGAAACCATGGAAAAGCAGTAGCCTGGACTGCCACTCAACTGGGATGCAAATCCATTGTCTATATGCCGAAGGGTTCTTCGTTAAGAAGAGTTCAGACGATTAAGGAAGCTGGGGCAAAAGTCTATATTACAGAGGTCAATTATGATGATACTGTCAGGTTAGCCAAGCAAAAGGCTGAAGAAATCGGTGGCTTTTTGGTGCAAGATACGGCATGGGAGGGATATGAAAAAATTCCTAATTGGATTTGCCGGGGCTATACAACTATGGCGGCTGAAGCTTTGGACCAAATGAAGCTGGACGGTATTATAAGACCTACCCATGTATTTTTGCAGGCAGGAGTAGGATCTTTTGCGGGAGCAGTTCTTGGTTATTATGTAAATGTTTTTAAAGACCAATGTCCTATAACGATTATAGTGGAACCTGAAAAGGCTGCCTGTATCTATAAGTCTGCTTTAATAAATGACAACAATCCCCATTCTGTTACAGGAGATTTAGACACTATTATGGCGGGCCTTGCCTGTGGGGAGCCCAATATAGTCACCTGGGAAATTTTAAGGGACTTTGCCGGTGCCTATGTATCATGTCCTGATTATGTAGCGGCTAAAGGAATGAGGGTATTGGCAAATCCTACAGGAAGTGACAGAAAAGTGGTATCTGGCGAGTCAGGAGCAGTTGGACTAGGCCTTGTATCTTTACTTCTGGAAAGAGAAGAATTAAAGGAGTTAAAAAATAAACTGCAGTTAGATGAGCATTCAGTAATACTATGTTTTAGCACTGAAGGAGATACCGATCCCGAAGATTATAAAAAGGTTGTTGATGATGGAAAAAATCCGAGTATTTTTGAATAGAGATATGATATTTTTTATTCCAAGAGAGCTGCCATGCGAAATATAGGTGCGCAGCTCTCCTTATATGCTTATTCTAAGTTTCTTTCCAGTCTTCCCAATTCTTCTTTGGCTCTTTCAATAACCTTGATAGAGTCTTTTATAAGCTCCTGTTGGTTTTCTAAGGTTTCTTTATCCAAACTTCTTTGGTTGTATTGAAGTTCATCTTCAATTTCTTCTAAGCGAATGCGTGCATTTTCAATTGAACGCAGTTTAAAATCCATAGATTCCATAAGTATTCTCCTTTCAAAAATATCATAGAATAAACTTAGTATGTACTAAAATCGTAATTATAATTAGTAAATGAATTGAAGTAATATGTTAAATTTTGTATCATATAATCATATAAATAGAATATTCATTATATAGAGGAGAAATATATGACGGATTTCTATCAAAAACATAAACAAGTTATCCATAGGCTTTTGATTATAGGAATAATTATATTGGGAGTATATTTATTTTTCCGATATATCTTCTCTTATGTTGCGCCTTTTGTTGTGGCTTGGATTCTTTCTTCTTTGATAGAGCCTATGGTACGGTGGTTTCACAAAAAACTTAAACTTTCCCGAGGGTTTTCCAGCATATTGTCCATTATCATTATGCTTATTTTTATTGGAACCATATGTACAGGCATTATCATGAAAATCGGTGAGCAAGCCCAGGAATTTGCCAAAGAACTTCCCAGTTATTATGCAAATTTCACACAGACTTTAGAAAACTTAAGGTGGAAAACCGAGAGCTTAATGTTTGGACTGCCCATCAATATCCAAACGTTTTTAATGGATCATATAAATCAAGTAATTAAGCATTTTTCCAATATGTTGGCACCAGGAGTGGGTAAAGGTTCCATAAGCTTTGTGGCAGCCCTTCCCAATGCCTTATTTTTTACAATCGTCACTTTGATTGCCACATTCTTTATGAGTAAAGATAAAGAAAAAATGCGTGCCTTTATTGAAAGGCAGATGCCCAAATCCTGGGTTATAAAGATGGATATTATCAGAAGGGATTTACTAGGAGCGCTCTTAGGATATATAAGAACCCAGCTCATTCTTATGATCTTTACATCAACGATTTGCATGATTGGCCTTAGCATTCTGAGATTTGAATATTCTCTTTTAATAGGTATTCTCATTGGTATCGTAGATGCATTTCCTGTTTTTGGAAGCGGAACAATCCTGATTCCCTGGGCGGTTTATCATGGGATAACGGGCAATCTTTATGAAGCAGTAGGCCTTTTGATTATTTATGGCGTAGTGGTACTTTTCAGACAGACTTTTGAACCGAAGGTTTTAGGAAGTCAAATCGGTGTATATCCTCTATTTACTTTAATGGCCATGTATATAGGTATTAAATTATTTGGTTTTCTGGGGATTATTATAGGACCTGTTTTTGTGATTTTCTTAAAAACTCTGCAGAAAATAGGTATCCTTCCCAAATGGAAATAACCTTGTATAATATTCATAATTAATGTATAATTATTAATTAAAAATGTAATGGGGTGTCAATTTTGAAAGAAATACATACCAGTAAAATCCAAGATGCAGTTGCCAGGCTTTGCATGGAGTCCAATTACTATTTATCAGAAGATATAAAGGAAGGACTCATAAGCTCAAAAGCCAAAGAAATAAGTCCTTTAGGTCAAAGTATTCTCGATGATATTATTGAAAATGCAGAAGTTGCACAAAAAAGGGCAATTCCCATATGTCAGGATACAGGAACGGCGGTTGTCTTTGTTGAAATAGGACAAGATGTTCATGTGGTAGGCGATTCTCTGGAAGAAGCTATTCAAAATGGCATACGAAAAGGTTATCAAGAAGGATTTTTAAGAAAATCCATGGTAGAAGATCCTCTCCTTCGGGTAAACACCAAAGACAATACTCCTGCAATCATACATTATTCCATTGTTAAAGGAGAACATATAAAAATTACCCTGGCGCCGAAAGGCGGCGGCAGTGAAAACATGAGTGCCTTAAAAATGCTAAAACCTTCGGACGGAATGGAAGGAGTAGAAGAGTTCGTTCTAAAAACAGTGGACGAAGCAGGGTCTAACGCTTGTCCACCTCTGGTAGTGGGTGTTGGCATTGGAGGAAACTTTGAGATGGCACCTTTACTTGCCAAAAAGGCACTTCTTAGGCCGATCAATCAATCCAATCCTAAAAAACATATTAAAGAAATGGAAGACAGACTGCTGATGAAAATTAATGCATTAGGCATAGGACCTCAGGGGCTTGGAGGCAGAACGACAGCTCTTGGCGTCAATATCGAAGTATTTCCTACTCATATTGCAAGCTTGCCTGTAGCAGTCAATATAGGATGCCATGTCACAAGACATAAAACAGTGATCTTATAGTTTAAAGTGCGTGCAATTTTTGCACGTTTTCTATTACACAGGAAATTCCTCTGAATCTCCTATGCAATAGAAAGCCCTTCGGGCAAAATGCACACTCGCGCGTATTATATTTGTCGGTTTTGCCGACTGCGCTCGGCGCGAGAGTTTCGCAAATGAAACTCTTACTTACTAGGAGGGAAAATATGAAAAAGAAAATCACTCTACCTTTACAGGATGAAATAATTTCAACATTAGAAGTTGGGGATGAAGTATTGCTTTCCGGCATAATATATACTGCCAGAGATGCAGCTCATAAAAGAATGGTGGAGACTTTAAAAGAGAACAAACCACTTCCGGTAGACCTTAAAAATCAAATCATTTATTATGTAGGGCCTTGTCCTGCCAAACCGGGAGAAATTATCGGAAGCTGTGGACCTACAACCAGTGGCAGAATGGATGCTTATACTCCTATGATTTTGCAACAGGGGTTAAAGGGCATGATCGGAAAAGGAGAAAGAAATCAGGCAGTCATTGATGCGATCATCAAGAATCAGGCGGTATATTTTACAGCCATTGGAGGTGCAGGTGCTCTGCTTGCTGATCGGGTAAAGGAAGCAAAGGTTGTTGCTTATGAAGACTTGGGGGCTGAGGCGATTTATAAGCTTTATGTAGAAGATTTTCCAGTGGTCGTAACGATTGATACCAAAGGCAATAATTTATACGATACACAGAAGGAGAAATACAAAAACATGCTAAATCAAAATTAAAAGGTGGGGGATATTTATGATTTGGAATGAGCATATCGAATGTATGGGAAGGGAGGAAATGCGGGAACTTCAAGGGAAAAGACTTCGTGAAACTGTAGAAAGAGTTTACTACAATGTTCCTTTTTACAGAAAAAAGATGCAGGAATTAGGCCTCGAACCGGGGGATATAAGAGGGATCGAGGACTTAGAAAAGCTGCCCTTTACGACAAAACAGGATCTACGGGACAATTATCCCTATGATTTGTTTGCAGTGCCTATGAGCGAAGTGGTAAGAGTGCATGCTTCTTCCGGAACCACCGGAAGGCCCACTGTTGTAGGTTATACAAGAAAGGATCTTAACACTTGGTCGGAAGTTGTGGCAAGATGTCTTTATGCTGCGGGTGTCAGAAAAAATGATATTATTCAGATTGCCTATGGCTATGGTTTATTTACGGGAGGACTGGGGCTTCATTATGGCAGTGAAAAAGTAGGGGCAACGGTTATTCCTATATCTGGAGGGAACACGCAAAAGCAAATTCAGCTCATGAAGGATTTTGGAAGTACAGTTCTTGCCTGTACTCCTTCCTATGCCCTTTATCTTGCAGAAGCTATGGAAGAAATGGGTGTTGATCCTAAGGAGCTGTCTCTTAGGGTTGGTATCTTTGGGGCAGAACCATGGACAGAGGAAATGAGAAAAGAAATTGAAAGCAAATTGCACCTTCAGGCGATTGATATTTTTGGTTTAAGTGAAATTATAGGGCCTGGTGTTTCCTGCGAGTGCCAGATGCAAAATGGATTACATATTAATGAAGATCATTTTGTCCCAGAGACAGTAGATCCTAAAACTCTAAAACCCGTTCCCAAAGGAGAAATAGGAGAACTAGTATTTACAGCGGTTACCAAGGAAGCCCTTCCTCTTTTAAGATATAGAACAAGGGATTTAACTGCTCTTCATGAAGAAAAATGTGAATGTGGAAGAACGTTAATCCGAATGGAAAAATGTAAAGGCCGAAGCGACGATATGCTCATTATCAGAGGAGTTAATGTATTTCCGTCACAAATTGAAAGTGTACTGCTTAATATGGGAGAAACAAAGCCTCATTATCTCCTGATTGTAGATAGAGTGAATAATCTTGACATTTTAGAAGTATGGGTAGAAGTAGAAGGAAGCTTTTTCTCCGATGAAATCAGGAAATTAGAAGCGTTGACGGCGAAAATAAAACATCAGATAGAAAGCACCCTTGGTATCAGTGTCAAAGTAAAACTGGTAGAGCCAAAGACTATCGAACGGACAGAGGGAAAAGCTAAAAGAGTGATCGATAAGAGAAAGATCTAAAGGAGGAGATACTATGATTATTAAGCAGCTATCGGTTTTCTTGGAAAACAAATCTGGAAGACTTACAGAAGTCACTAAAACTTTAGGGGATTTAGGAATTAATATTTCTGCTTTAAGTATTGCGGATACTGCAGAATATGGCATTCTCAGAATGATTGTAACAAATCCTGATCAGGCGTTTACGGTCTTAAAAGAAAAAGGGTTTTCTGTAAGTTTAACCGATGTAATTTGTCTTGCAACTCCTCATACTCCCGGTGCATTGGCGAAGGCCCTGGATATTCTTTCTAAAGATGGTATCAGCGTTGAATATATGTATGCCTTTGAAGTAGGACAAAAGGCACTGGTAATTATTAAAGCCGATGATATTCATAAAGCGATCGATACCATTACGGCGCATAAAATGGAGCTTATAGAAGCCAGCGACATTTATCAGATTTAATCAGCACAAATAGTCAACTCCACTGTAACTATTCCGTTACAGTGGAGTTTTATATTGGAAATAAAAAGCATGCTCTGCGGCCCTTTATCTGAGAATCTGGTAAATATATTGAAAAGTTTAAGATTTAAGTATACAATTATGGTTAGATTGTACAACCATAATGGTATAATATGGATAAAAGTAAAGAGGATACATATGAAAAATAAATTTTTTGTGACTTTTGTTCTATTCTTAGTCATCTTAATTTTAACAACTACGGGAGTAATATTTTACCGCATCAGAAGTACGCTTAAAGATACGAGGCATAATACGGGAATCATCGTTCCTGATCAGATTCCGGAATATCATTTTGCGATGATCTGCAAGGATGATGATGCTCCAGCCTGGCTTTCCATAAAGAAAGGCGTAGAAAGAGCGTCTAAAGAATTTAATGTAGCTGTAGAATTTAATACCGTAAGTACATCCAATGAAGAAGATTTATATAAGTATTTAGATATTGCCATAGCTTCCAAAGTTGATGGCATTGTGACCTATGTCTGGGATGACGGCCAAACAGGCCTTTTGATTGACAGGGCTATGGAGGAAGGAATACCGGTTGTCACCATAGGGACAGACGCGAAAGAAAGTAAGCGCATTGCCTATGTGGGAGAGAATAAGTACACCTCCGGTGTTCAGTTAGGGCGAATGATTATTGCGGCAACAGAGAAAAAAGGAGAGGTGGTACTTTTAGATTCCAATAAGAAGGGCAACGAAGTCATGGCACAAAACCTGATGATTATGGGCATCCGGGACATCATAAAAGACTATCCTGACATTCATATGACAACAGTTGAATACGACAGTTCAAACTTTCTTGGAATTGAAGATGCGGTCAGCACATTGATTAAAGACAATCCGGAACTTAGCACCCTGGTGTGTACCTCTGAAAAAGACACTCTGGCAGTGGCAGATATATTGGTGGATTTAAACAAGGTAGGATACAACATTATTGGGTATGGAAATTCTTCCGAGTTACTCAGATATATAGAAAGAGGCGTTGTTTTTGGAACAGTGAACGTGGACCATGAACAGATGGGATACGATACGATTCGCGCATTGGTAGATGTCAGGCAAAATGACAGGACATCTGCTTATTTTAAAGTAGATTCCTTTACAATTACCAAGCAAAATGTTTCTAAATATATAAAGTCTGGGGAAGAGTAAATGAATACATTAAGAGATCTGAAAAATTTCTTAAGAAAACATACATTAAAAAAGAGATTGATCATTCATTTTATGGCGACCATTTTACTTATGAGTGTCACCAGTATATTTCCGTTCTATACCATCAGTGTATTGATGGAGGAAATGAGCAATACCTTTGAGATGAATGTAAAGCTTAACGATCTTCATAAAACCCTTGAAAATCTAAACAGCGTCTATGAAGAATATTTAAACCTGAAGTATTCAAGAAGCCTTGATGATTATTATAAGTACTGCAATGCATTAAAAAAAGAAGCTGATTCAATAAAGATTGACTATAGCAATATTGAAAATGCCCTGATCCTGAAGGATATTAAGAATATGATTGCAACGTATATGGAGCAAACTGACGCAGCCGTCATGGCACGAAGAGGAAGAGATGTGGATGAATATTACTTATATTACTCAAAGAGTAATAAAATCTTTGGGTACATTAATGAATACATTCAAAAGCTGAACAACTCTTTGTTTTTACAAAATACAGACAGATACCTTTCTGTAAATAACAGAGTTTATCTTGTAGAAACCTTAAATATAGGTGTGATTGTTTCTGTTGTTCTGCTCAATATCATCTTAATGATCTGGTTTATCCATAACATTACGCAGCCAATTTCTGAGCTTTCAAAAGCTGCAGACGAAATTACTCAGGGGAATTATGATGTTCCTCATATACAAGTGGATTATGAGGATGAAATAGGGGTTATGGCCCGGGCATTTAACCGTATGACCCAGAGTATAAGAGAATATGTCAGCGAGATCAAGGAAAAGGCAGAATTAGAAAGCAGACTAAAGCAGCAGGAAATGGAAAATCTGCGTATCAAAAGCGACCTTAAGGAAGCTGAACTGCATGCCCTTCAAGCACAAATCAATCCTCATTTTTTATTTAATACCCTGAATACAGGCGCACAACTTGCTATGCTTGAAGGAGCTGACAGAGCTTGCACCTTTATAGAAAGAACAGCAGAACTTTTGCGTTATAATCTTAGAAATTTAGACAAGCCTGTCACCATCGGAGATGAAATCAAGAACATCGAAAACTATATGCATTTATTAAAAGAGCGTTTCGCTGATAAAATAGAATTTATACTGGAAATAGATAAAAGCATTCTCGATGTGAAAATGCCCAGCATGATCCTGCAGCCCATTGTTGAAAATGCATTGATGCATGGATTGGGAGATATAGAGCACACAGGTACGATATGGGTTAAGGCTTGCCTTGCCGATTCCTTTGCGGAAATTTTAATTAAGGATAACGGGAAAGGTATTTCAGAGGAAAGAATACAGGAAATATTAACCGGTAAAGCAAGAGAAAAGGATACGAATAAGAGCAATGGTATAGCCATCCATAACATTTTGAGCAGATTGAAGATTTTCTATAACGAGGACAATATCATGAGTATTTATAGCGAAATAGGGGGTGGCACAGAAGTCGTTCTGCGTATACCGCTTGATTATGAAGGAAGGAGGGTTAGCAATGGTTAGAGTTATGCTCGTAGATGATGAGAAGATTGTAATAGATTCTCTTCAATTTATTATTGAGAAGAACTTTGAAAATGTTGAAATTGTGGAAGTTGCCAGATCAGGTCGGGAAGCCATTGAAAAAATAGAATATATTGTACCGGATATTGTATTCATGGATATCAGAATGCCAGGGATTAATGGTATTGAAGCAATTAAAGAAATCAAAAAGAGACATAAGTCTATTATCTTCATCGTCCTCACTGCATTCGATCAGTTTGAATTTGCAAAAGAATCCGTTAACTTAGGGGTTTTTGAATATCTTTTAAAGCCTGTCAGCCGTACCAAAATAGTGGAAGTGATCGAAAAGGCGATAGAAACTATAAAAGCAGAAAGAGAAAAAAGAAAATTGGAGCTGGAGTTAAAGGAGAAGCTGGAAACCGTTCTTCCCATATTGGAACATGGCTTTATTTACTCTATGATATTGTTTGAAGACAATTATAAAGAACTTTTAAATTATAAAGAACTATTTGATATAGAAGAAAACGGCGGCTATGTCATGACAATGGAGTTTGGTGAGGAAGAAAACGGAACTTTGGAGAATAAGATAGGTTATAGTGTACGCAGTCAAGGGTTTTATCCCTTTTTTAGAGATACCATCAATATGATTAGAAGATGCATTGTGGGTCCGGTGATGTTAAATCGTATCGTTGTATTTGTTCCCTGTGAATCTAATGCGGATGAGTTTACAGCCCGGCTGGAAGCCGTAGCTTTTGCAGAAAAACTATTTTTAAAGCTGTCGGAAAGACTAAATTGCGGGTTAAAGATCGGTATAGGCAGAACTTACGATGGTTTTGAATCCCTCGGCAATTCGTATGAAGAATCCTTAGAAGCTTTAAGAGGTCTTACAACCGTAGGCGTTATGCATTATATGGATATGCCTAATGTAACAAGCCGCAGTCAAGGATATCCATTGCATAGAGAAAAACTTCTGTTGCAGAAAGTGTCTGCCGGAGACGTGGAAGAAAGTATAGAGGATCTTAATTACTTATTTGACTGGCTTGTAAGAGAATATGGGGACCAGCCCCTTAAGATCAAGAATAAATTACTGGAAATTATTTTTTTAGTCTATCGTATGGCATGGGAATCAGGAATGGAAGAAGATACAAATGAAGTTTTTTTTCTTGAAAAAATGCTTTCCATGAAAGACATGAGTGAAGTAAGACTCTGGTGTAAAAGAAGAGTCGAACATGTAGCGCAGCAGATTCGTTCAAGCCGTGAAAACAGAGCAGGAACTCTGACCAAGAAGGCAAAAGAATATATCGATGCCAATTATGCAAAATCCATTACATTGGAAGATGTTGCAAGGGAAATCAATGTAAGTCCACAGTATTTCAGCAAACTGTTTAAAGAAGAAACCGGGAAAAACTTTATTGATTATTTGACCAATGTTCGGATTTCAGCCGCCAAAAAGTTATTATCCCAGGGCAGGTTGAGTATAAAAGAAATATGTTATCACATAGGATACAGTGATCCTAACTATTTCAGCAGGATTTTTAAGAAGGTTGTGGGCGTACCTCCAACAGAGTATAAGGAATAGGTATAATGCATAAATGAACCATTTAAACAGGGGGGGTAACATGCATTATTTAAAAAAGATATTTATAGGGTTTTGTCTTACTTTAATTCTTTTTTTGATATTAAAAACATGCTTTATAAAAGGCAAGACCAAAGAAACGCTAAATGATATGGACGAGGATAAAATTATCATTGGCTTTGCAATGGATACCCTGGTTCATGAAAGGTGGTTAAGGGACAGGGATATATTTGTTTCAAGGGCCAATGAAATGGGGGCAGAAGTGATTGTTCAGACTGCCAATAGCGACGGAGAAGAGCAAAAGAAACAAGTACAGTATCTTTTAGACCAAAATATCGATGTCCTGGTGCTGGTACCCCATGATGCAGAAAGTGCGACTGCCATTGTTAAGACTGCCAAAAATAAAGGGGTAAAAGTGATTTCCTATGACAGACTGGTAAAGAAAGCTAATGCAGATTTATACATATCTTTTGATAATATTAAAGTTGGAGAAATGATGGGACAGGCTGCTCTGGAAGCAGCTCCTGAAGGGAACTATTTGATATTAAACGGCTCGGAATTTGACAACAATTCTTTTATGTTTAATGAAGGATATAAAAACACACTGGGGGATAGTATCAGAAGCGGGAAGGTTCATATTGTCAGCGAAACCTGGGTTAAGGACTGGCTTTACGAAGATGCTTTTAAATTTGTAGATGAAATTTTGCATACGGATACCCCAATTGATGCCATTATTGCAGCCAATGACACTCTGGCCGCAGCGGCAGTCAATGCATTAGCGGAAAGAAGACTTGCAGGAAAAGTAGCGGTTGTAGGACATGATGCAGATTTGGATGCATGTCAGCGAATTGTTGAGGGGATACAAGTTGCCACGATCTATAAACCGATCGATCAGCTTGCCAAAAAGACAGTAGAGTATGCCATTACTATGGCAAAAGGGGAATCAGTTCAGACAGACGAAAAAATCTATGACGGAAAATATTATATCCCTTATTACAAAATAGATCCTGTACTCGTAACGAAAGACAATATGATTGATGTGATTATCGAAGATAAATTCCATGCATTTGAAGATGTTTATATGAATATACCGAAATCTCAGCGTCCAAAGATTGATTGAAGTAAGTTGTCCGAAAGGACAACTTACTTTTTTTAATGAGAAAAAAATCCTATGAAAATATAGAACAATATCAAAAAGGCGAAAAATATACAGAAGGCCATTAACTATGTCTAGCGGGGGTCATGCTATAATCACATCATCAAGCGGAAACGCTATAAAAAAAGAGGAGGGTCTTTAAATGAAAAAAGTGTTATCAAAATTAGCAGCTCTTGCAGTTGCGGGAGTAATGACAATTGGAATGTTAACTGGATGTTCTTCTTCACAACCAACAACTACTGATACGAATCAACCTGCTGCAGAAAATACCGCACAGGAGCAAACCGCATCAGAACCAGCGAAGAGTTCAGGGGATACTGTAGATATCGGTATCGTACTTCCGACAAAGGACGAACCAAGATGGGTGCAAGACGAAACCAGATTCATTGACGCTTTAAAAGATACCGACTATTCTGTAGAAATTTTATTCAGCCAGGGATCTTCAGCGAAAGAAAAAGAAAACGTTGAAGCATTACTTGCTAAAGGCATTAAAGTATTGATCATCTGTCCGCATGACGGAACGGCAGCAGCGGCAGCGGCAGAAGCAGCCAAAGCTGAAGGTGTAACTGTAATCTCTTATGACAGATTAATCACAGATACAGATGCCATCGATTATTATGTAACATTTGACAGTGTTGCAGTTGGTAAAGCTCAGGGACAATACCTGATTGATAAAGCAAGTGGAACAGGAAACCCACTTTACTTATATGCCGGAGCAGCTTCCGACAATAATGCATTCTTATTCTTTGAAGGCGCATGGTCTGTATTACAACCCAAAATTGCAGACGGTACTTTCGTAATCAAGAATTCTTCAGAAGCTGTAGCACTTCAGGACAAAGCAACATTAACCCGTGAAGAAATGAGTAAAATTATTTCTCAGGTAACTACAAACTGGGATTTTAACGAAGCTAAAAACAAGGCTGAAGCACATTTAACAGCTGCTAAACCAGAAGATAAAGGAGATGTATTCATTCTTGCTCCAAACGATGGAACAGCTCGTTCAATTGCAAACGTGTTTACAACAGATAAGGATGTAACCAGCTATGTTATCACAGGTCAAGACGCTGAAAAAGCTTCCATTCAATACATTATCGATGGAAAACAATCCATGACCGTATTCAAAGATGTACGTACGCTGGTTAAAGATTCCATAGATATGGCTGTTACCGTATTACAAGGATCTACGCCAGAAACAACTGGTTCTTACAACAATGGCAAGATCGATGTAAAAGCAAAACAAACAGAAGTTATTGTAGTTGACCAACAAAATGTAAAAGCTGCATTAATTGATTCTGGATACTATGAAGCAAGTGAATTCACAGGTCTTTAATAATTACTTGGAGAATAGTCAGGAGGGCATACTTCCTGGCTATTCTAAAATGTGTGAATAAAGGAGCGAAAGGCAGCTATGGGAAATCAAGATTATATCTTAGAAATGAGAAACATTACAAAGGAGTTCCCGGGAGTAAAAGCTTTAAGCAATGTAAACTTCAAAGTCAGACGAGGGGAAATACACTGTCTTGTGGGAGAAAACGGAGCCGGGAAATCCACCCTTATGAAAGTTTTAAGCGGTGTTTACAAATATGGCGAATACAGCGGAGATATTGTATATAACGGACAAATTCAAAAATTTACGAATGTAAAAGACAGTGAAAATGTAGGAATCGCAATCATATACCAGGAATTAGCCCTGGTTCCTGAATTAACAGTATACGAAAATGTTTATCTGGGTCATGAAGTTAAAAATGGTTCGATTATCGATTGGAATGCAACGATTGTAAAAGCCAATGAAATGTTAGAAAAAGTTGGATTAGATATTAATCCAGAAACCAAGATCAAAGATTTGGGTGTTGGTAAACAACAACTGGTAGAGATCGCAAAGGCGTTAAGCAAAGATGTAAAATTACTCATTCTGGATGAACCTACAGCAGCACTGAATGAAGATGACAGTGAAAACTTGCTGAAATTGTTAAAGGAATTACAAAAACAGGGAATTACATCGATCATGATTTCTCATAAATTAAAAGAAGTTTTAGCCATTGCAGATACCATTACCGTATTAAGGGACGGACAAACGATATGTTCTCTGGATGCAGAGAAAGATGAAATCACTGAAAGTGTGATCATAAAACACATGGTTGGCCGTGAACTTACCAATATCTATCCTCCTAGAGATTTTACCCATGGAGAAGAAGTGGTGTTAGAGCTTAGAAACTGGAGTGCCTATGATACGAGCCTTGGCAGGGATGTTTTAAAGAATATTAACATCAAAATCAAAAAAGGTGAGATTGTAGGTTTAGCCGGATTAATGGGTGCCGGCAGAACGGAACTTGCCAGAAGTATTTTTGGGAATGCAAAGAACTACAAATTACAAGGAGAATTATACGTTAACGGAGAAAAGAAAGTCTTCAAACAACCCAGCGATGCCATCAAAGCTGGTATTGCATATGTAACAGAAGACAGAAAAGGTGACGGATTAATACTTATTCAGACTATAAAGCAAAATATTTCTATATCTAATCTGCAGGCGATCACGGCCAATAATGTCATTGACCAAAACGAAGAAATCATGATTGCCAATGGATATAAGGAAAGTTTAAATATTAAAGCACCAAACATTGAGCAAATCGTTGGAAATTTAAGCGGAGGAAATCAGCAAAAAGTTTCTCTGGCAAAATGGCTCTTTGCAAAGCCCAATATTCTGATCCTTGATGAGCCCACTCGAGGTATTGATGTTGGTGCAAAATATGAAATTTATACCATTATGAACGATTTGGTGAAAAAGGGCATGAGTATTATCATGATCTCTTCTGAACTGCCGGAAGTATTAGGCATGAGTGATCGAATCTATGTTATATCTGAAGGCAGAGTAACAGGTGAATTGCCAATCGAAGAAGCAACTCAAGAAAGAATTATGGAAATGGCGACAAAGGGGGAGTAAAAACATGAGTCAAGTGGTAAAAAGTCAAACGAGCAAGGCGAATACAGTTATTAGCAACCGAGAAGCAGAAACGATGAACTTCTTTCAGGAATTAAGAGTTCTGTTAAGGAAGAATATTCGTGAATATGGAATGTATATTGCACTCATTGTGATTATGGTAATATTCTCTATTACAACAAAAGGACTTTTCATGTCTTCAAGAAATATCAGTAACTTAATCAATCAAACAGGCTATATTGCTGTGTTGGCAGTTGGCATGACATTGGTGCTTATTATCAGACAGATTGATTTATCTGTTGGTTTTGTAGCGGGATTTTTAGGTGCTATCGCAGCGATCATGCTCACAAAACTGGGGATACCTGTAGTCGTTACAATTCCGGTTATTCTTGTTTTAGGGATACTGATTGGTTTATATCAGGGATTTTTAGTAGCAAAACTTTCCATACCTTCATTCGTGGTAACTCTTGCAGGTATGTTAATTTTTAGAGGCGCACTGCTTCTTGTGACAGAAGGAAGCGGTACCATCATCATAGACAATGCAGTATTTAATGCTATAGGCAATGGATTTATACCGGATATTACCAATGGAAGAATCCATGTGTTGACACTGATTTTAGGTGGAGTAGCCATTGCATTATTTATCTGGTCTGAGCTTAAAGCAAGAAAAAATAAGTTGAAATATAACTTTGAAGTTATTTCTCCAGCTATGTTAGCTGCCAAAATTGTTCTCGTATCCGCTGTAATTGCATACATTACTTGGATTCTTGCCAACTATAATGGATTATCCTGGACAGTAGTGATCGTTATTTTGGTGGTTGGGATCTATCATTTTATTACAACCAAAACTGCTGTAGGAAGATATGTTTATGCTGTAGGTGGAAACCCCGAAGCAGCAAAATTAAGTGGGATCAACGTAAATAAAATTATCTTTATCGTTTATGCATCCATGGGTATGCTAGCGGCATTATCCGGCATTCTTTATACTTCAAGATTGCAGTCTGCAACTACAACAGCAGGAACAGCTTTTGAAATGGATGCTATTGCATCTGCATATGTAGGTGGTGTATCGGCAGCCGGAGGTGTGGGTAAAGTAACCGGTTCTATTGTAGGTGCATTGGTTATGATGGCATTGACCAGTGGTATGAACTTGATGGGAATAGGTATTTCTTATCAGTATATGATCAAAGGTATTGTACTTGTAGGGGCAGTAGTATTTGATGTAATGACAAGGAAAAAGTAAGAGTAATACTTGTTGTCCTCTTTAAAATGGAGTGGGATATATATGAAGAAAATCAGCGATAAGATGGTAATTGCTACACTACTCATCATCTTAGTTACTGCGTTAGGAATAGGCATTCCAAGTTATCATACGACGGTTACTCAAAGCGATCAGATATTGTATACCCAAATGGACCAGCAAACAGCCAGCCTTTTTAGCATTATAGAAGGTTTTAGAGCAGTAGCACCATCAGAAGAGGCAGCAAAGAATCAATTTGTGAAATATCTTTCCAATCGGGTGATTGGTAAAACCGGATACGGTTTTATCATCAGCGGCGAAGGAAAATTTGTCTTTCATCCCAAGAAAGAGCTTATAGGTACCGATGCACTGCAATATCCTTTTGCTCAGATCATGTTGGACAATAAAGACAATGTGAATAATAATGGATATGGCCGAGCAAAAGTAAGAATGATTTCTTATATTTGGGAAGGGAAGGAAAAGTTCGCGTACTACACCTATCATCAGGATTGGGATATATTTGTTGCTCTATCCGGTGTTTATGACGAATTTATAGCTGCGCAAAAAACAGCGCTGAGGACATTGATTCTATTTGGAACAATCGTTCTGATCTTATCAGGAATCCTTGTCTATGTGATTATGACCCAACAGATGAAACCTATTGAATTTCTGTCTAAAGCAATGAAGGAAGTTGAGAAAGGAGATCTTTCTGTAAAGATCACCAATATCAAGAGTAAGGATGAAATAGGCATTCTTACCAATGGTTTTAATGGCATGATTCATACATTAAGAGAATTAACCTCCAATATTAAAGATTCTACGGATATTCTGCATACGGCTATACAAGATACAAAACAGAGTATCGATCAAACTGTTAACAATTCAAAAGAAGTTGCAAAAGCAATCAATGAAATTGCCCATTCCAATCAAGTTCTGGCAATGGATGTAGAGAAAGGCACATCAGCAATGCAAGTGATTTCTAAATCTGCACAACATACAAGAGACACTATAACCTACATGAGCAAAATTACAGATGAAGTAGAAATGGCCGTAGAACAAGGAAGTATGGCAACAGAAGATCTGTCTGCCAAATCCAATGAAACTATAAAGACTTTTAACTGGTTAAATGAGCAGATTAAACTGCTTGAAGAAAAATCCATAGAAATTTCTTCTGTGACGGGAGTTATTCGTTCCATTTCAGATCAAACCAATTTATTGTCTCTAAATGCAGCTATAGAGTCGGCAAGGGCAGGAGAAGCCGGAAAAGGTTTTGCTGTAGTAGCTGATGAGATTAGGAAGCTGGCTATAAAAACTGCTGAACAGACAGTTTCTATCAATCATTTTATAAAGGAGATTCAGCAACAGATACAAGGCGTGGCAGAATATATGATCAAAGGTCGCGAGACTGTGGAAGAACAGGACCAGACTGTTAAGAAAACCAATATTGCCTTGTTTGAGATCCATAATAAGATGAAAGATATGTCTAAATATATTAACTCGATCACAAAGCAAATTATAGAAGTGACTAAAAGTACGGAAAGCAGTGTGGCAATGGTGGAAAATATTTTGATTACTTCACAGCAAACCTGTGCAAATTCTCAGGAAGTTACGGCTTTAACAGAACAGCAGTTAGCTAGTGTGCAAACCATAGAAATTACGGTCAATAAGCTTAATGAGTTATCAAACAATCTCACTCTTATGGTAAACAAATTTGCTTTGTAATCTAAAGAAAGGACAAAAGTCATTCTGACTTTTGTCCTTTTCATTTTTTCATTTATGGTTTTTAATGTTTTTATAAAATATGGTGATGTATATTGATATTTTTAAGTAAAAAAGATAACATAAAAGTTAAAGCAGTTATAAAATATGGTATAATAATATTTTTAGGATGTTTTTTTAAGATTATTTTTCTTAATATACTTTATTGATTACTTACTCAGGGGGGCATAGAATGGCAGAAGCATTACTGGTAGGAAGACGGGTTTTACTCATATTTATATATGTTTTGATCGGGATATTCTGTGTGAAAAAGAAAATCATTACTTCCCAGTCAGGAAAGCAATTTTCTAATTTTATAGTGACGGTAATTATGGTTTGTGTTGTGATTAAAAGTTATATCCGCCCAATGGAAAGGCAGCATTTATTAGGCATACTTCTGGCCATTGGCCTTGCGGCATTGTTTCATATGATAGCGATTATTGTGTCATCCCTGCTCATAAAAGAAAGAGAAGATGTAGGGTACCGCATTGAAAGAATGGGTGTAATTTATTCAAATTGTGGTTTTATGGGGATTCCTTTAATTTATGCTGCAGTTGGGGATATAGGGATATTTTATGCTGTGGCTTATATCAGCATCTTTAATATCGTTTTGTGGACCCATGGGGTGATGCTCTTAAGCGGGGAGAAAAAGTTTAATCTAAGATCCATTATAAGCAATCCGGCACTTATTGCTTTTGCAATAGGGTTACTTCTTTACTGCACTCAAATCCCTGTTCCCGATATGATTACAGAAGTTATGGGAAGCATTTCAGATATGAATACGCCTCTAGCCATGATTACAACAGGTGTTTTTTTAGCCAATATTGATTTAAAATCTACCTTTACCAATAAACGAATTTATTTTGTTACAGCCCTAAGATTAATTTTACTTCCTATGATTATGCTAATCATTATTAAGATCCTAGGCGTTGCAAACTGGATGCCCGGTGCTCATGAAGTAGTAATGGTCAATGTTATAGGCTGTGCTTGTCCGGCGGCGGCATCCATCACCCTGTTTCCTGCCAAATATAATGTGGATGGGGAATATGGGGCACAGATTATAGCAGTTTCTACCCTACTTTCTGTGATCACTATTCCAGTCTTTAATTTAATTACGAATCTTTGGCTGTAAAAAAGGATTTACCCTTGACAACTTAAGGATTTATGCTTTATCATAAAGCCAAATAATAAGGACAAAGACAGTGAAGAGGAATCATAAATAAAGTTTTTTCACAGAGAGGAAATCGGTTGGTGAAAGATTTCTAAAAAGCTTATTTATGTCCCGCCTTGGAGTTCTGCATGATGAATGCAGCGGTAGTTTGGCTATCGTTATTTAAATGAGAGATGCTTGATATTAAAGATATTTGGTATTTTTAATATCTTGGCATTATTAGGGTGGTACCGCCGATAACCTCGGTCCCTTTTTGGGATGGAGGTTTTTTTATTTGTGTAGGAAATTCTTCCGAAATTTCTATTAATAAAAAAGTCCTCCGGAAAGGATGAACACTCGCACATATTGTATTTTACCGGCTTTGTCCACTACGTTTGGCGCAAGAGTTTTGCAAGCGAAATGCTTTCTTGCTTGTCATTAAAAAAATAAAGAGGGGAAATGAATATGGGAAAAGATAAGAAGTTCGTTCAAGAAATCACCGATATGGAAAAAGACTTTGCACAATGGTATACCGATGTGGTAAAAAAGGCAGAATTAATAGACTACTCCAGTGTCAGAGGATGTATGATCCTTCAACCTTATGGTTATGCCATTTGGGAACTGATTCAACAGCAATTGGATAAACGCTTTAAAGAAACAGGGCATAAGAATGTATACATGCCTATGTTTATCCCTGAAAGCTTACTTCAAAAAGAAAAAGACCACGTAGAAGGATTTGCTCCGGAAGTGGCTTGGGTTACCCATGGCGGAAGCGAGCAATTAACCGAACGTCTTTGCGTGAGACCAACTTCTGAAACTCTGTTTTGTGAGCATTATGCCAATGTGATTCAGTCTTACAGAGATTTGCCAAAATTATACAATCAATGGTGTTCTGTAGTACGTTGGGAAAAGACCACAAGACCATTCCTAAGAACTTTGGAATTCTTATGGCAGGAAGGTCATACAGCCCATGCAACTGCTGAAGAAGCTCAGGAAGAAACCATCAGGATGTTAAATGTTTATGCAGAGTTCTGTGAAAATGTCCTTGCAATTCCTGTGGTTAAAGGCAGAAAAACCGATAAAGAAAAATTTGCAGGGGCAAAGGAAACCTATACCATCGAAAGTTTGATGCATGACGGAAAGGCCTTGCAATCAGGAACCAGCCATAACTTTGGAGATGGCTTTGCAAGAGCATTTGGCATCCAATATACAGATAAAAACAATGAATTAAAATATGTGCATCAAACTTCCTGGGGAATGACTACAAGACTCATAGGTGCTGTCATCATGGTTCATGGAGACAACAGCGGTCTGGTACTTCCTCCAAGAATTGCACCAACTCAACTTGTTATTATTCCTATTGCTGCCCATAAAGAAGGGGTACTTGAAAAAGCCCGTGAATTAAAAGAAAGACTTTCTGCTATTGTAAGAGTAGATTTAGATGACAGTGATAAGATGCCTGGATGGAAATTCAGTGAATATGAAATGAAAGGGGTACCTTTCCGTTTAGAAATAGGACCAAAGGATATTGAAAATAATCAAGTTGTATTGGTAAGAAGAGATACAAGAGAAAAAATCACTGTTTCTATGGATGAACTGGAAACCAGAATTCCAGAACTTATGGATAGCCTTCAAAGAGACTTGCTTGAAAAAGCAAGAGCCATGAGGGATACTAAAACTTATGTGGCAAGGACTTTCGATGAATTTAAAGAAATCATCACCAATACCCCTGGCTTTATTAAAGCAATGTGGTGTGGAGACGAAGCCTGCGAAATCAAAATTAAAGAAGAAACAGGCGCTACCTCCAGATGTATTCCTTTTGAGCAGGAAAAAATATCTGATACCTGTGTATGCTGCGGAAAACCTGCCAAAGATATGCTATACTGGGGTAAAGCATATTAAAAAATAAATAAATTTAAAATGGCCCCTGATTTCAGGGGCTATTTTTAGTGTACCTCTACATCGTACCCTCCAAAGTTTTTAAGGATATCGGTAACCGCATCTACGTTTTCTTCTGTAGCTTTGGTTGTTAAAATCACTTTGCCTTCTTTTAAGCCTTGTTCATAACGGGGTGTAGCGCTTTCAGGAACACCCAGGTCAATAAGACCTCCTACGATGCCGCCGGTAACTGCGCCAGACAGTAAGCCGGCAATGGGCCCTGCCGCTGCAATAACTCCAAGACCGGGAATGGCAAAGGAACCTGCACCTATTAAAAGGCCTGCAAGACCACCCAGGACACTTCCTGTTGTAATGCCGTCAGAGATATTGTCATTGGTTAATTCTTCCCCTTCATAGCTATGATCATCCCTGTCTTTTGCAACAATTGATATATCGTCCATACGAAGATTTTGACTTCTTAGTTCGAAAGCTGCATTTTCAGCGTCTTGTCTTGTATGAAACAGTGCAATTACAGTTTTATCCATGCTTTGGCCTCCTTTCATCCATAGTTTAAGTGATTTCCATAAATTTATTCATGGAAGCTTTTAAAAATTGGAAAACTAATATAATATATAAAATATAAAGTAAAGGAATATGCAGAACTTTTGGAGGTACTCAATGCTTAAACAAATAGATATTCCAAAGGAAGTAGAAGAAATCATTCTGACTTTAAATGAAAACGGTTATGAAGGATATATTGTTGGTGGCTGTGTAAGGGATATTTTGATGGACAGAATACCTACGGACTGGGATTTGACCACTTCCGCAAAGCCGGAAGAAGTTAAACGTTTGTTTAAAAGAACTTATGATACAGGTATTGCCCATGGAACCGTAACAGTCATATTAAACAATAAACACTTTGAAATCACTACCTATAGAATAGAAGGGATATATGAAGACCATAGAAGGCCCAAAGAAGTAACTTTTACCAATGATTTGGAAGAAGATTTGTCGAGAAGAGATTTTACGATGAATGCCATTGCCTACCATCCCCAAGAAGGGTTCATAGACCCTACAGGAGGCATAGAAGACATTAAGAAAAAAAGCATACGTTGCGTAGGAGATCCCCATAAGAGATTTGAGGAGGATGCTCTTAGAATGCTTAGGGGGATTCGGTTTTCTTCCCAGCTGAATTTTACGATAGAGGAAAATACCTTAGAGGCTATTAAAACCAATGCTCATCTTATTTCATATGTCAGTGCTGAAAGAATAAAAGAAGAACTGGATAAAATTCTTTTAGCAAAGTATATTCATAAATTCATAATCTTGCATGATACAGGTATTCTTAAGTTTATTCTCCCTGAAGTGGACAGATGTTTTGAAGTAGCCCAAAACCATCCCCATCATGTGGACAATGTGGGGATTCATACCCTAAAAGCAGTAGAAGCTGTGGATAACATTCTCCCTCTTAAATGGACGATGCTATTTCATGACATTGGAAAACCGGAACATAAGACAACGGATGAAAAGGGCATCAGCCATTTTCACGGTCATGTGGAAAAAAGTGTTCTCTTAGCAGAAAAAATCATGAAAAGACTTCGATTTGATAAAAAAAGCATGAACCATATCTTAAAGCTTATAAAATGGCACGATTACAGAATTAAAGAAGACAAGCAGACTGTAAAAGAGTTGCTCTATCAGATAGGAGAAGAAGCTTTCCTGGACTTTCTAAAAGTGCAATTAGCCGATGCCAGGGCTCAAAATCCTGTATATTTCGAAGAGAAAGAAGAAAAGATTAAGAATCTGTATACCATTTATGAAGAAATTAAAGTAAAACATGAATGTTTTACTTTAAGAGATTTAGAAGTAAATGGCCAGGATTTAATTAAAACAGGTATAAAGGAAGGAAAGCAAATAGGTGAAGTTCTTGAATACCTTCTTAAAATCGTCATAGAAAATCCTGAACTCAATAAGAAAGAGATTCTTCTTTCCCGTGCAAAAGAAAAATATGTTCAATGACATAAAACCCCATGGTTATAAAGAACTTAAGCAGGAAGCTGTATGTTCTTTATAACATGGGGTTTTTTTAGGAGGGAGGAAAAGGTTACTTTTCATCTTTTTCTGTGACAACAAACTGATCTATGGTTAACTCTGCCGGGAGCAGAGATGTAGCTTGAACCTTATATATGAATTGCTTATCTGCTAAAGTAACATAAGTATCTTCATCTTCTTCTACTGTATTGCCTGCATATAAAGTTAAAGTTGAATTCTTTTCATCATTTAAATATAAAGTTATCGCAGCCCGAGGGGTTTTAAGTCCGTATTGATCCAAGGATTCTTCATCTGGATGATCCACTGTAAATTCTTTGATGACCTTTCCTCTTAAAGAAGCCAGAAAGGTATTTATTTTAACTTCATTTAATTTTTTATCGCCACTGTACCATCGGGTGTTTAGATCTTCTTCTTTGGAAGTTATAGTAAATGTTGTGTCATTGTTTTTTATTTCAATTTTGCTTACAGCTTCTTCATCAAAAGATAAGAGATTTTTATTTCTGAAGGAATTCACCTCTAAAGATACCTCACTCCAAAGCGAGGCAGCCATTGTATATACTTTTTTTGTATCCTGGTCCAGCACATAATATCCTTTTCCTAAAGGAGCAGAATATCCCAGACTTAAAGCTCTGGATACACCTTCATCTGTTGTTAAAGTAATGTTTTTAACTGGAGGATCAAGTCCATAAATGGATAAATCTTTTGGATTTTCTTCAACGAGTCCATTGACTTCAGGAGAAGAGAAGTTAGACAATATTGTATCAATTGTATAGGAATTTGCCGGGTATTCTATGGGAGAAGCAATATCCCATGTGCTTCCGTTTCTTTTGATTTTTATCGCCTGATTTTCTCCTGAAATCTCTATTTCGGTAATTTTATTCTGATCCTCCTGCCAGATATGTGTTTTTTGATCTTCTTTGGCAAGCTTTTCTTTCTGAAAGTATTGATAATAAGCAAACACCAGTATAAATGCTCCTAAAGCAATAAGGGTTGGAAGAATCTTTTTCACAAAGATCGCCTCCTAAAATATATCATTCCGCCAAATATGAATACAAAGAGAGGAACCAATAAAACCGTTACACCAAAGACTAAAATAGCCTGGCTTCCAACGAGTACAATAGGTTCTGAGGTATAGGTTTTGGCAGGGATATCCACGATCGAGGAATCCGCACTAAACCATTTTAATGCTCCAAAAAAGATTTCACTGTTTCCAGCCAGTCCAATCACCTGGTCATGAGCAAAGAAAGAATTTCCAATGACTAAGAGCTGTGTTTTCTGATTGCCGTCCAGTTCTTTTTCAGCAGCTATGGCAATAGGACGGGCTTCTGAAGTTTGCAATATGATATTGGTAGTCATATCGCTGTTTTCATTAACAGAAAGCTCTCTTGCTTTTGGAATAATGGTTGCTATTTTATCTTCTTCAAGCTTTTCTATAATATCGTGATAAACATATTCTGGAATTAGAGTTTGTTCATCTCCGGAATAATTGCGGACAGGGTCGGTTAAAATATTATCCTGCACATTAATACCGTAAATTGCAGAAAGTTCTTTTAGATTTTTAAGATTTTCTCCTTCCGTATAGTGGTTAAAGGCCAATACCATTTTTCCGCCCTTATTAAGGTAGTCCTTTAACAGATTGATTTCATCCACTGTATAGTCAATCTGAGGACCAATGATATAAAGGATGTCGGCATCATCAGGCAGTTTATTTTTACCTGTTAAAGAGTAACTCTCAACGGTTATCCCTTTCTGCTCCAAAAGAGAACTTAGAACAGACAAATCGCTGTTTTTTTGAAATTCCCCATGCCCTTCCATGATGTATATTTTGGTTTGCTTTTCGGCAGTAACATCCAGAATTGCCTGAATGAGAGCGCCTTCTCCATCAAAATACTGCTCTCCCGTTTCATAATTCGTTCGGATTAAATCATAGGCAGGGACTTGCTTGGTTCTTTTATCCGATGATACGACGGAAGTATACATAGAAGTAATCTGATATTCATTCACAAGGCTTGGATTCTGCATAGGGTTAATGATTTCCATGGATATTTTATCGTTTACATTATGCATATTTTCATAGAGCTCATTGACATCCATTGCAATAGAATCTGTGGGTTCTGCAAAAAATAGAATTTTTACTTCCTCATTTACATTTTTAAGAGCATTTTTTCCCTGTTCTGAAAGGGAATATATTTTATCCCGGGTTAAATCCCATTTAATCTTAGAAGAACTAAGCATTAAATTGATAAGAATTACAGCTCCAACCACAGCAATGGTAAATATGGCTGAGTTTGTTCCATATTTTAGATGTTTTTGAAACTTTTTTTTATTCATAGGGACCTCCTTGTTTGCTACTGAAGCCATCGACTTTTAATCACTCTAATGGTCAAAAATAGGAATATTCCTGTAAAACTTAGATAATAGATGATTCCCGATAACGACACAATACCATTTTGGAAAGGTGCATAGGGTTCAAAAAGACTCAGTACTTTAATAAACTCCTTTGAAACACCTGAAAACATATTCTGCATAAGATCCGCAAGCCAGAAAAACAGCAACATTCCAAAGCTTATGACTCCGGCAATAATTTGATTTTCCGTTAAGGAGGAAGCGAAAATCCCTACGGAAAGAAAGCTAAATCCAAGAAGGATATTTCCAAGGTATGAGGAAAAAACAATTCCTATATCCGGTTTTCCAAGCATAAAAACAATGATCACATGAATCAGCGTAAAGCCTAGAGCAATCAAATAAACCAGGCATGCACTGAAGAACTTTCCAAGGACAACCATTTCTACCGAAACAGGAGAAGAAAAGATGAGCTTTTCTGTACCGTTTTTCTTTTCTTCTGTAAAAAGTTTCATGGTTAACATCGGTGCAATGAATAAGAAGATTATAGGCCAACTGGACATGGCATACTGAACGTTGGGAGAACTGGCCCTAATCACAAAATCACTGAATAAAAATCCTGTTAACAGCAGGAAAAATCCCATAAGTATATAAGCCTGAGGAGAATAAAAGTATCCTTTTAATTCTCTTTTACAGATGATCCACATGATTTAATTCCTCCTCACTGGTGTTTTCATTTAAAGTAATATGTAAAAATACGTCTTCTAGGCTCATCTTTTTAACCGTCATTTCCAAAATGGGCATTCTGCTCTCTGCCAAAGCATAAAATAAAGGACGACGAAGATCCTTATTCTTTTCACCTTCTACCTGATATCCAAAAATGTTTTCATCTATTTCTTTAACTACTTCTACTGCCAGAATCCCTTGAAGAGACGAAATAGTATACAACACTTCTTCTTTAGGACCTTCAACTTCTACATAAAGTTTAGAAACACTTTGAAAATCTGTGGACAGATTTTCAGGAGTATCTATGGCAGCAATTTTGCCTTTATTCATGATGATGACCCTGTCACAGAGGGCATTGACCTCAGGAAGGATATGGGAGCTTAATATAATGGAATGATTTTTTGACAGGGATTTAATCATATTCCTGATTTCAATAATCTGTTTTGGGTCAAGGCCTACTGTTGGTTCATCCAGTATAAGTACGGCAGGATCTCCTGTGAGGGCTGCTGCGATCCCAATTCTTTGCTTATAACCTTTTGAAAGATTTTTGATCAGCCGATTTTTAACATGTTCAATTCCACAGAGATACATTACCCTGCTGGATTCTTCCTTGCTTTTTTTGCCAATACCTTTTAGCTCACAGCAAAATTTAAGATATTCCATAACAGTCATTTCAGGATATAAAGGAGGATTTTCAGGAAGATATCCGATATGTTTTTTTGCTTTTTTTGGAGATTCTAATAAATCTATTCCGTTAATTTCTATTTTTCCTTCGTCAGGAACCAGTAATCCACAGATCATATTCATGGTGGTTGATTTTCCGGCTCCGTTAGGTCCCAGAAATCCCAAGATCTCACCGTCTTCAAGAGAAAAACTGATGTCACTTACAGCATTTAGGGAACCATAAGTTTTGGACAAATTTTTGACCTCTATCATAAGAACACTCCTTTTGAGGGGATAATCGCTTATAGTATAATTGACTCCTGTGAACAATTTATGAACAAATTGTAAATTAAAATCATAGATTCCTGTCCTCATATTTTTGCTGTAATCTTCATAGATATATAAAGAGTCCACTAAAAATGTGAATTCGTAAATAGAGCGGGGGTGAGACAGTGAAAGGGCTAAACCCAGAAATCGTAAAAGGATTTGGATATAAGCTTGAAACTTATACGCACTTTAGAAATTCTTTTATATGTGAGACAAACCAAGGAATAAAAGTCATTCAAGCAGTGGATGGAGATATCCCGCAGCTTCTTTTTCAACACAGTGCGAAAGAACATCTGTATCAAAATGGATTTAAATGGGTTGATCGATTTTATATTTCTGAAAACAATGCCCCCTATTATATCCATGAAGGGACAGCCTATGTCATGACAGACTGGGTGGATGGAAGAGAATGCGATTTTGATCATCTGGAGGATATTAAAAAAGCGATTTCCACTCTGGCAGATATGCATAAGGTATCAAAAGGTCTGATTCCGCTAGAAGGAAGCCGCATCAGATATGATGAAAGAAGCTTGCCCTTGGTCGTCCAAAAAAGAATCAGTGAATTGACCACGATGAAGAAAAGAATTAACAGACAAAGTCATATGAGTGAGTTTGACTTAATCTTTTTAAAATACTATAAATATTACGAAGAACTTTGTAAAAGATCCCTTGAATGGCTTAATCGGTCCAATTATAATGAAACCAAAGAAAAGGTAAAAAAAGAAAAATGTTTTTGCCATAATGATTATACATATTATAATTTACTTATAGCTCCCAGTGGGGCTTTATACGTCACTCATTTTGAAGAATGCAGATACGGTCTTCCCATTTATGATTTAGTTTCTGTTTTAAAGAAGATTATGAAAAAGCACAATTGGGATATTACTATTGCAAATGAGCTTCTTTCTTTATATATGGACAAAGTCAATATAGATGATGAGAAGAATCTTTTAGTCAGCCTTTTAATCCTTCCTGATGACTTTTTAAAAGTATGCAACCGATATTATAATACTCGAAGAGCGTGGGCCTCTCAGAGTCTTTTAAGAAAATTAAATCTGATTATAGAGCAAAAAGAAAATGTAGCTCAGTTTATAAAATATATAGAATCTCTTTAGTTTAATTTTGGAAGCCTAAAAGGTTTCTTTTTTTTGTAACTTTTTTAGTGTATAATGAAAGGCGTACAAAAAATGAATTGAAAAGAGGGAGTTAAAATGCCTGACAAAAAAAAGAAAACGAGTGCGAAAACCCAGTCTGATTTTATTCGATTCATGGTTTTAACAGGAATAGGAGGATTGGTGATCTTAATTCTTACACTTATTATCGTAGCCTCCACAATGACAAAAAAAAATTCCAATAAGATAAAAGATGAGGAAGAATTCTCAATAGAAGAAAAAACTCCAGAAGAAAGCAAAGCAACAGGAGAGATGGAAGAAGTGATAGGAATCATCACAAAAGATGTGGGGGCTGACACGGTTCATATACTCAATGTTGAAAATGAAAAAGAAATCGTGCTTCAGATTGAAAATGGCGTTGAGATGAAAGACATCTATGGGCAGTCTATGAGTCTAAGAGAATTTAAAATTGGGGATATGATTGAAACAAAGTACGATAAGGGCAGTAAGGTACCCAAATATCTTAGAATCAGTGGAGAAGCCTGGGAGCAGACCCGGGTTAAAAATGCAAAAATTAATACAGAAGGGCAGACTGTAGAGATAGGAAACAATATCTATACTTATTCAAATAATCTTATTGCTCTGTATAAAGGAGAGCCTATTTCCTTAGATCAGATCGATCCGATAGACGAACTTACCTTAAGGGGTTATAAAAACCAGGTTTGGTTTATTGAAGTCACCCTATCCCATGGCTATATTAATGTAACTGCTTCAAAAGACGAAGAAGGTATGGTAGAAATCGATAACGGCAGGACCCTTTCCATACAAGAAGCCAAAAACATTGCTGTAACAGAAGGCTCCCATAAAATTGTCATCAAAAAAGAAGGTTATCAGCCAATTGCAAAAAATGTCCAGGTAGATTCCATGCAGACTGTGGAAATCAATTTAGGAGAAATGCAAAAGAAAGTTGGAAAACTAAGGGTAGTTGCTAAAGGTGTTTCAGATTACAAAGTATTCGTTAATGATATTGAATATCCGGGAGATGAAACCATCCTGCTGGAATATGGCGATTACCATTTGGCAGTGAAAAAAGAAGGTTATAAAGACTGGTCCAAAGATATTAAAATGAATGAAGAGACAAAAAGAATTGATATTGACCTTCAAAAAGAAGAAGTAGTGGAAGATATGCCTCAAAAACAAACACCTGGCAATGAAACTTCTAAGCTTGGAAAAGTATCCATAGATACCAATCCTTCCGGGGCAGAAGTATTTATAGATGACAATTATGTAGGTGTATCTCCCGTAGAAACAAAGCTTCCTTATGGAGAACATAAGATTGCTATTGTAAAAGAAGGATACAGTCCCCTTCAGATTCCCATCAGCTTAAATGAGACTCAAAAGCAAAGAAGCTTCCTGTTTACTCTGCAAGAAGCTATGGGACAATAAGGAAATGATAAAATATTTTTGCAAATTAAAAATAATAGCAAAAATCCAGATGAAAATGGATAGGATTGACAAATAGTTTTTTATCCGTTAAATTATATTTAATCATTAATACAAGCATTGGGGGTTATAGCGATGGATTTTATGGAGAAATACAATCAGTGGTTAGAAGATGACTACTTTGATGAAGAAACTAAAAAAGAATTAAAAGATATATCTGGTGATGAAAAAGAAATACAGGAAAGATTTTATAAAGAACTGGAATTCGGTACAGGAGGACTTAGGGGAATCATTGGCGCAGGAACCAACCGAATGAATAAGTATTCTGTAAGAAAAGCCACCCAGGGCCTTGCCAATTATATTTTATTAGAAAATGCTGAAAAGAATAAAGAAAAAGGCGTTGTTATAGCATACGATTCAAGACGTTATTCCAGAGAATTTGCCTTTGAAGCCGCTATGGTCCTTAATGGAAATGGTATAAAAACCTATGTATTCGAAGAACTTACACCAACACCGGAGCTTTCCTTTGCCGTTAGATATTTAGGTTGTGTGGCAGGCATTGTGATCACTGCAAGCCATAATCCAAAAGAATATAATGGATATAAGGTATATGGCAGTGACGGAGCACAGGTACCTCCACCATACGATTCAGAAATCATTGCTGAGGTTAACAAAATTACAGACTTTAGACAAGTTAAACTCATGGAGACTGAAAAAGCAAAAGAAGCAGGACTTCTAAAAATTATCGGAGAAGAAGTCAATGATGCATACATTAAAGAAGTAAAAGCCCAAAGCATCAATGGAGATATTATTAAAAAAATGGCGGATGATTTCACGATTGTGTATACACCGCTTCATGGAACAGGCCATAAGCCGGTTATGAGAGTTTTAAAAGAAGTAGGATTTAAAAATGTAATCATTGTGCCAGAACAGCAAAATCCAGACCCTGAATTCTCAACCGTGTCTTATCCCAATCCGGAAGATCCTGCGGCATTTGGCTTAGCGATCAAACTGGCTAAAGAACACAATGCCGACATTATTATAGGGACAGACCCTGATGCGGACAGAGTTGGTGTTTTGGTAAGGGATGCAAAGGGAGAATATGTTGTCTTAACCGGAAATATGACAGGAGTGCTTTTGGCAGAATACTTATTGTCTGCTAAAAAAGCGAAGGGAACCCTGCCTAAAAACGGAGTGCTTATTAAAACCATCGTTACAACAGAAATGGCAAGAGCCATTGCCAAGGAATATGATATTACCCTGTTAGAAGTATTAACTGGATTCAAATTTATCGGAGAAAAAATCAAAGAATTTGAACAAACCGGAGAACATGAATATCTTTTTGGATTTGAGGAAAGTTACGGATATCTGGCAGGCACCTATGCAAGGGACAAAGATGCAGTGGTGGCTTCCATGCTGGCATGTGAACTGGCAGCCGTTTATAAAGATAAAGGTATGACATTATATGAAGGTTTACAGGCGTTGTATGAAAAGTATGGATATTATAAGGAAGCCTTAGAGTCCATCACCTTAAAGGGCATAGAAGGCCTTGAGAAGATACAGTCTATTATGACATTCTTAAGAAATGATCCGCCAAAAGCAGTTGCTGGTCTTAAAGTATTAGAATTAAGAGATTATGAAAAGCAAATGGCAAAGAATCTGATTACCAATCAGGAAGCAAAGATCCATCTTCCAAAATCTAATGTGCTGTATTTTGTATTAGAAAATAACGCATGGTTCTGTATCAGACCATCCGGTACAGAGCCCAAGGTAAAAATGTACTTTGGTGTTAAAGGAAAAGATGAAGAGCATGCAAAAGAACTGCTAGCCAATTTAATAGAAGATGTAATGGGAAAAATAAACCAAATATAATACAAAGGGGTGCTTTTAAAGCGCCTCTTTTTTGTTATGAATGGAAGTTCGTCTTGCTTGCAAGAGATCAAACTTTTTTAATTTCGCTAGTGTGGCATAAATATTTTTTTAATAAAAAATTCTATTGAATCTTTAAAACTTTGTGTTAGAATATTATCTTGGTGCTCGCTAATAATATAACTGTATAATTTATACAGAGCATATAGATATTCTTTTACTTTGAGAGGTGTTAATATGTCTACGCATTTTTTATTAGACATTGCAATTATTTTAACCTTTACAAAAATATTTGGATTAATTACTAAGCGCTTCAGCATGCCCCAAGTACTGGGGGCGCTTCTTGCAGGCCTGATCCTTGGACCGGCGGGGATTAATCTTTTGCATGAAACAGATTTTCTTTCTTCTGTTGCAGAACTTGGAGTTATTGTTTTAATGTTTGCTGCAGGCTTAGAAACGGATTTAAAAGAATTAAAAAAGAGTGGGAAAGCTTCCTTAATTATTGCTATTATTGGTGTATTGGTTCCGTTATTATGCGGAACTTTAATTGCGTTAATTTTTAATAAGAATATTCTTCAGGATATATTCATCGGAGTGATTTTAACGGCAACCTCTGTGAGCATCACCGTTGAAACCCTTCAGGAAATGGGGAAACTCAAAACAGAGTCTGGAACGGCTATCTTAGGTGCGGCTGTTATTGATGATATTTTGGGCATTATTGCTTTAACTTTAGTGACAAGTACAGCCAGTCCCAATTCTCCCAGTATCCTGATTGTACTTTTGAAAATCTTAGGGTTCTTTGTTGTATGTATTGTGGCAGGAATGCTGTTTTATTACTTTTTCCAGTGGCTTAGTAAGCACGAAGGTAAAAAAAGAAGAATTCCTATCTTTAGTCTTGCTTTTTGCTTAATATTGTCTTATGTGGCAGAAGAATTTGGTGTAGCAGATATTACAGGGGCGTATATCGCAGGCTTAATTTTGTGTAATACCCTTCATGCCCATTATATAGGAAGAAGAGTAGAAATTATTTCATATATGCTTTTATCTCCTATCTTTTTTGCAAGCATAGGAATAAAAACTTCCATAATGGGAATGAATGGAACCATCATTTTGTTTACAGTATTAATTGTTGTTGTTGCTATTCTAAGTAAAGTTGTTGGTTGCGGTTTAGGTGCAAAATTATGTGGATATTCTTCAAAAGACTCTTATAGAATTGGTGTAGGTATGATTTCCAGAGGTGAAGTTGCACTGATTGTTGCCAACAAAGGAGCAGCAATTGGATTAATGCAGGAGGCATTCTTTGCTCCCATCATTATTATGGTTATTGTAACAACTCTTATTACTCCTATATGGTTAAAATTTGCATACAAAGAATAAAACATAAAAGTATTGGGCGGCCTTTGGCCGCCTGTTTTTGTTTCACAAGTGCTGCGTAGCCGTATTTTATTGTAGCACCGCTCTCTTTATTTACATAATATGGATTATGAGCTGATGGAAGGGAGAATCCATATGCTAAAGGTGGGAGATATAGTTGTCAGAAAATCTTATGGGGGAGATATGTACTTTCGTATAACCGAGATTACTCCTTATGGAATGGTAAAATTAGTTGGCTTAAGCTATAGAGTTTTGGCAGATGCTCCCTGGCAGGATCTGCAAAAGGTTTACTATGGTGCCCCCAATCCATATCATGAAATGGCTTTACTTCAGGCAGAAAAAAATGTAAGAGCTATTTTAAAAAAAAGATTGTCAGAAGAAAGTCGAAAAGTTGCAAGGGGCGAATCTATCTTAAAAAAGCCGGGAAAGGTGCTTCATGTCGATGGAGACCCAGAGTATTTAAGAATTTGCTTGAAATACTACGAGGAGCTCAAAATTGATGTGGTTGGAAAAACTTTAGAGGAACGGGAGCACCCTGTTCAAATTTTATCTCTTTTGCAGGAACATAGACCGGATATATTAGTCATTACAGGGCATGATTCGATTTCAAAGGGAGCGGAAAACTATAAAGACATCAATAATTATAGAAACTCTAAATTTTTTGTTGAAGCAGTAAAAAAAGCAAGAGACTATGAACCAAATATGGATCAACTGGTTATATTTGCAGGTGCCTGCCAATCCAATTATGAAGCTTTAATCGAAGCAGGAGCAAATTTTGCCAGTTCTCCGGAAAGAGTCATGATCCATGCCCTGGATCCGGTGTTTATTTGTGAAAAAATAGCTTATACATCCATGGCTACTATTCTATCCATTAATGAAATCATAGAAAACACTATTACAGGAATTAAGGGGATAGGGGGCTTTCAGACAAGAGGAAAGTACAGAGAAGGAGCCCCAAGTTTTTTGTAGTTTTTTGAAAGTTTTTGAATTTGAATTTTTGGTAAATCTATTGACATGGTATCAAGAATTTTGATATAAGGGAAGTTGTAAAATAAAATGCCGTAATATATAGAAAACTCATGGTAATCCATTGTAAAATGTTTAATAACCAAAGAAAAACATTAGCAAAGGAGTACCATGAGTTATATATGAATAATAA